>ERZ827186.1359-NODE-1359-length-20581-cov-2.836354_pt1 | contig 20581 bp, 27 predicted proteins | sample MGYA00519918_ERZ827186 | MGnify/ENA primary metagenome ERZ827186 (study PRJEB31778, sample SAMEA3449275) | human gut metagenome | biome: human gut; feature: human-associated habitat; material: faeces | place: United Kingdom | collected 2010/2012 ...
CTTCTTCACCCTGCTCTCGTCGCCCTTTGTCGGCGTCAATCTCGTTCTCTCCAGCTTCGCCATTCTGGACGATCGCTCCAAGCTGGCCATGGGCTCGGTCGTTGCCGCCAACGGAGTGAACATCGTGCTGGACGTTGTCTTTATGAAGTATCTGCGCATGGGCGTCGCCGGCGCGGCCGCGGCTTCCCTGCTCGGCAACGCGGCGGGCATTCTGGTGGTGCTTCCCTACCTTCTGTCCAAAAAACGCACCTTCCGCTTTGTCCTGCGCGCCGACGACCTGCGCGAGACCGGGCGGGAGCTGGCCTCGTCCTGCTCCTCCTTTGCCACAGACAAGGCCTCACGCATCTTCTCCGGCCTGACGGTGAACCTGCTTCTGATGTACTTCGTGGGCAACATCGGCGTGGCGCTCTACGCGGTGTACAGCCAGCTTCGCTTCATCCTGCGCATTCTGGCGGGCGGCGCGCTGCAGACGATCTCCACGCTGGGCAGTATGCTCTACGGCGAACGCGACTTTTACGGGCTGCGGAAGATGCTCTCCCTTTTGTCCAAGTACACCTATGCGCTCGTCGCGGCGCTCATGGCGGGACTGTTCTGCTTCTCCGCGCCGTTTCTCAACTCCTACGGCATCGCCGCAGAGCCGGACACCGTGCTCTCGCTCCGCATCATGCTGCTCAGTCTGCCTTTCCTTTGGCTCAACGACCTGCTCGCCAGGCTCTATCCCAGCGTTCAGCGGCAGCGCCTGTCCGTGCTTTTGCTGACGCTGCAGAACGTGGTGCTCAAAATACTGCTTCTGCTGCTCTGTGTGGCGGCCATCTCGCGGCTCCATTGGCGCAGCGTCCCCGCCGTGGCCGTCTGGTGCCTGCTGGTGGAGCTGCTGTCCCCCGCGGTCACGCTGCTCCGGGAAAAGCGGACCTGTGGGAACGTCGCCCTCCTCGGGCTGGAGGATCAGGCCGACCGGAGCTGCCACAGCTTTTCCATCACGGGAAAACCGGAAAACGTCGCGGACATCCACCGGGAGATCGACCTGTTCTGCCAACAGAACGGCATCCCCCGCAACAAGGGCGTCCTGCTGGCCATCGCCTTTGAGGAGGCCGCCCTCAACACCATCAACCATAACGAGCATGTGAGCATGATCGACATTTGCCTTCTTTTGGAGGAGGGCAGCCTGATCGTCCGTATCCGCGACGACGGCGCGCCCTTCGACCCGCTGGCGTTCGTGGACGATGAGGATATCCTTCAAATGAACAACATCCGTCTGCTCGAGCGGCTCACCGATCAGAAGACCTATACGCGCATCATGAACATGAACAACACGGTGCTTTCGATCCGACTGGAGGCGGCAGAGAATGACGGAGCAAATGACGGCACTTGCTGAAAATTATCCGGCAGCCGCGGAGCTGCTGCGGCGGCATGGCGGCGAAACGCTGCTTACCTATCTCGGGCAGCTCCACCACCGGCCGCTGCCGGACATTCTGCCCTCGGAGGACCTGCTGACAGAGGTGCGGGACTACTTCACGCCCTTTTTCGGCGCGGAGACCGCTGGGGAATGCGCGGACGTTCTCCGGCGCCGCCGCTGCCTGTCCACCGCCAACCACCACCATCCCGCGTTCGAGTACATGACCGTGCAGGACACGATCCTCTGCGACCGGTGGCTGCGGACGCAGGGCGAGACCGGGGCGGTCGTTCCGTTTCTGTCCTGTGCCAACCCGAGGCTGGACAACAATGTCTACCCGAGGGGCATGCTGGTCTACGACTGCACCGCGCCGGGAGGCTGCCTGCGGCTGCCGTTTTATCCGTTCAAGCTGCGCCACGCCTGTGTGGCCGCCGTGGAGGGCATCTCCCCGGACATGGTAGACAATGCGCTGGACCGCCTGCGGCAGGAGATGCGGCGCGGCTCCTGCTCGCTTCGCACAGCCGACGAGCTGGAGCGCTTCTGCCGCGAGGTCCTGCTCTCTGACCGTGTGCAGCGCTGCGGCACGCTGTGGGAGCAGACCACGGTCATCAACGCCATGCTCTCACAGCGGTACTTCACCGACCGCGCGCCGCAGTACCTTTGGATGCCGATGGAGACGCTCACCGCCCGTCTGCTGGAAAGAGATTTTCGGACGGAAGCCGCGCTCACCGGTCAACTGCTGTTCCGGCAGGAGCTGCGCGCATCGCTTCTGCGGGAGCTGAACGGCGTTTCCGGCTGCTGGACGGGAGACACCGGCGGCACGCACTTTTTCTGGGGACTCGACCGCCGCGCGGCGCTGTTTCCCCTGCGGCTGCGCGAGAGCGCGGGCGCGGCGGCGCTGGCGGGTCAAAACTCGCTGGGAGAGGCTGTGACCGTCCCTCTCACGCCGCGGGCGCTGACGGAGAGGCTGCGGGACGGGTCGCTGCTGCCGGGCCTGTTCCTCTGCTTTCTGGAGGCGCATTTCCTCCGCGACTTCACGGTGTTCGGCGGCTTTTATCAGCCCGCCTATCTCGCTGAGATGCGCCGCGGACTGGTGCGCGCCCTGCGCGAAACGGGCGGCTATGAGGAGGAGGCCGCGATCATCGAGGCGAAGCGCAACGCGATGACCCTTGGGCTGATCTATCTGCTGCGCAGCCGCGAAGGCGGCAGCTTTCCCGTTTCCACGGTGGAGCTTTTGGAGCAGCCCGTTTCGACGCCGGAGGTCGAGGCGAGCCTGCAGGGGTCTGTCGCGGCGGCGCTGGAGCATCTGAATTGAACGCGCAAGCCGGAAGCTCCCTCGTTATGGGAGCCTCCGGCTTGTGTGTCTTTTTGAGGATTTATTTCAAAGAATGAGATGGCGGGAAATGCCTTATGTCCCTCTGCGCTCCGTCCACCTTCGGTCAGCATAAAAGGCCAGCTCGCCGATCATAACACCCAGCACCGCCGCGGCAAGCACATCGCTGGGAAAATGGACATAGAGATACAGCCGCGAAAAGGCGATGAGCGCCGCGAGCGGGATGGCCGCATAGCCGAAGCGGCGGTCCGTTTTCGTCAAAATCGTCGCGCCGATGACCGAGGACAGGGTATGACCCGATGGGAACGAATAGTCTGTGGGGTCAGCGATGAGCAGCCGCACGCTGCTGTCCAGCCAGCAGGAACGCGGGTGGGCGATGAGGTTCTTCAGGCATACGTTGCCCACCAGCACGCCGACCGCCAGACCGCCGAGCAGAAGAAGCCCAGCGCGAAGAGCCCCGGCAGCACGGAAGGCTCCATGTGCAGGAAGCTGCGGACAGCCTGAATGGCGGGCAGATACACGCCCGCGATGAGCAGAATGGACGAGCCCGAGATGCCCGGCAGCACCATCGCCGTGATGGCGACCGCGCTGGAGAGGAAGATATAAAGTAGCGAGAGCGACGCGAAGCTGACGCTTCCCAGCGCGGACGAGCCGCGCAGCAGCGTGAGCCCTACGACCACCGCCATGCCGAGCAGGGCGAACGGCGCGCTGCGGAACTTTTTCAGCGCCGTGCGCTCCGCCGCGGCGATGAACGGGATAAAGGCGATCGTCCCGCCGGAGACGCCGGGGACGCTGTCCGCCAGCGCCATGCAGAAGCCGTGGAATGCCGTTAAGATCATGGAAACTACCTACTTTCTTTGAAACACCGTCTGCGCGGCGGCGAGCATCGGGCGCAGTGCAAGGATAAAGAGAACGATCAGGCACACGCCCTGCGCGGCGAGCCAGCCGCGCGGGCGGAGCAGCATCGCTGCCGTCTGGACGAGCAGCACGAGCGCGCCAAGCGCGAGCTTCCCGCCCGCAAGGCGGAACGGCAGCAGCCTTCTCGCGCTGGCCGTGCGCATCAGGAATACGAGCAGGCAGCCGAGGAACATGGCAGCCGCCGCGCCCTGCACGCCGATGCGCGGAATGAGGAGCAGATCGAGCGCGATGTTCGCCGCCGCGGCGGCGAGTGAGATCCAGAGCGATGCCGTGCTCTTCTTTGTCACGACGTAGACGCTGCCCATGAAGTTGGAAAACGCCGCCGCGATCATCGAGAGCGTGAGGATCGGGATATAGCGCCAGGCGTCATAGTAGCTCTCCGCCGCGAGCAGCCGGATGAGCAGCGGCGAAAACGCGATGATGCCGCCCGCGCAGAGGCAGGCCGCGGAGAAGAACGCGTCCCACACGCGCGCGTAAAAGCGCGCCTGCGCCCGGCAGTCGCCCGACTCGGCGATGGCGGAGAGCTGCCAGGCGTCCATAAACACCGTGGCGAGGATGGTCAGGATGGTCGGTATCTTGTAGGCAACGGCGTAGATGCCGTTGGCATCGCTCCCCACAAACCATTTCACCAGATAACGGTCCGACACGCCCATGATCCACCAGAAGACGGCCGTGGGGATCAGGGGGATGCAGTAGCGCAGCATCTGCCGCCGGAGGCCGCGCCTGGGCGCAAGGCCCGCGTAACGCCACAGCCTTGCCCGGAAGACGAGAAGCCCCGTGGTGATGAGATTCGCCACCGTGGTGGAGAGCCCAGAGCCTTTCCCTGCAAATGAGAAAGAGCGCGCTCAGGCAGTCGGCCACGACTGTGGAGAGCAAATGCCCCATCACGCCCCAGCGGAACACCGTGAGAAAGAGCACATTGAACGCGATGTAGAGCGCGGTGTTGAGAAGCCCCTGCACGGCGTAGAGCGTGGTATGGCCCTCGGCGCGGATGAACTGCGCGCAAAGGGCGTGGACACAGGCGGCGATGATGAACGCGGCGAGAAGCAGTCCAAATTGCTGACTTCCCGCAAGCACACGCAGCGGCGGCATTGCCAGCAGCAGCGCCGCCGCAGGTCAGGCGCGTTCTTCTGCCGCGGCAGACGGTCTACCGCCGCGTGTATCCGGCGTCCACGCTGGCGGAGCGCACGGCGCTGCTCCACGCCACCGCGCTGGAGGCGATGCGGCTCTACGGCACGGACATCACACAGCGGATGTACCTTGTGGAGTCTGCCATTGCACACCCTCAGGAGGTCGCGTTCTGCGCGACCGTCCCGCCGGGGAGCACGGGTGAGTATGTCGAGACGTTGCCCGCGACGCCGGCGCTCAGTCTCTGCCACCACGGGGCCTATGAGGACCTGCCCGCCGCGGAGAAGAAGCTCCGCGCCTACGCGCGGCGGCATGGGCTCACGCCCACGGGGAAGCTCCGCCGCATTTATCTGGAGGGCCCGCCGCAGCACAAGGACCCCGCGAAGTTCGTCACGCAGGTCGCCCTGCCGCTCGAGGAGGAATAGCCGGCCCGTTCGCATGTGTGCGCCAATACCTCTAGGCTTCTGAATTTGCCTCTGTTTTGCCCATTAGAAAAGCCCGCATCCTTCGATGCGGGCTTTTCCATTTCTGTTTTCAGAACCGGCCGCCCTTCACGCGGAAGGTCATCTCCGGCTTTTTGATGCTCACCTTGGTGTCGCTCTCGACCGACTCGGTCAGGAAGGCGTTGCCGCCGATGACCACGTTGTCGCCGACCTCCGTCGCGCCGCCGAGCAGCGTCGCGCCGGCATAGATGGTCACGTCGCTGCCGACCTTCGGGTGACGGCGGGCGGGAGTCTCCGCGCTGTGGTGCATCCCTGCGGGCGACATGGCGCCGAGCGTCACGCCCTGATAGAGCTGCACGCGGTCGCCGATGATGGTCGTCTCGCCGACGACCACACCGGTACCGTGGTCGATGGAGAAATACTCGCCGATGGTCGCGCCGGGATTGATGTCGATGCCCGTCTGAGAGTGGGCGTACTCCGTCATGATGCGCGGGATCATCGGCACTTTCTCAAGATACAGCTCGTGCGCGATGCGGTAGATGAAGATGGCAAACATCCCTGGGTAGGACAGAATGATCTCCTGCCGGCTCGAGGCCGCGGGGTCACCGTTGTAGTTGGCGGTCAGGTCCTTGAGCAGCAGCTCCTGGATATGGGGCAGACGCTCCATCATCGCCTCGCAGACCTTCTCGGCGCGGCGTGCGCCCTCCTCCCCCTCCGGCATGACCAGCTCAAGCTGGCGCAGCAGCTTGTCGTAGACGTGCCCCATGAGCAGGGCGCTGTACTGCTCCGGCGGGAGCTTCAGCAGGTCGCGGTCGCCGTAGTAGGCCGGAAACAGGATCTTCTGAAAGTCGCGGATGATCTCAATGACCGCCGTGCGGCTCGGCAGGCGCAGCGCGTCGCCGTACATCAAAATATCGCTTTTGCGGTAGTTCTCCGCCACCTGCGCGGCGGCGGAACGAATGATCTCATTTTTATCGGACATCGGTCATTCCCCCTGATACATTGGCGTGGATAGATAGCGCTCGCCGCCGTCTGGCAGTAGCGCAACGATGGTCTTGCCCGCGTTCTCCGGCCGGAGCGCGAGCTGCGTCGCCGCCCAAAGCGCGGCGCCCGCGGTGATGCCGACGAGCACGCCCTCACACGCGACCATATCGCGGCCTGCGGCGTAGGCGTCCTCCTCGCGGACACAGATGATCTCGTCGATGAGCGAAACGTCCATATTTTTCGGGATGAAGTTCGCTCCGATGCCCATCAGTCCGTGCGGCCCGGCCTTGCCGCCCGAGAGCAGCGGCGAGCCCGCCGGCTCGACGGCCACGAGCTTCACGTCCGGATTTTTCTCCTTGAGATAGCGTCCCGTGCCGGAGAATGTGCCGCCCGTGCCGATGCCAGCGACGAAAAGATCGACGCAGCCGTCGGTATCGCGCCAGAGCTCGGGGCCGGTGGTGAGATAGTGCGCCTCGGGGTTCGCGGGATTGTCGAACTGTGCGGGGATGAAGCTCTTCGGTGTTGCCGCCGCCAACTCCTCCGCGCGCTTCACGGCGCCCGCCATGCCCTCCGCCGCCGGTGTCAGCACCAGTTCCGCACCGTAGGCTTTGAGCAGATTCCGACGCTCCACGCTCATGCTCTCCGGCATGGTGAGGATCACGCGGTAGCCGTGGACCTTGGCCATCGCGGCGAGGCCGATGCCGGTGTTGCCGCTCGTCGGCTCAATGATGACGCTCCCCGGAACGAGCTTTCCCTCCGCCTCGGCGCGTTCGATCATGTGCTTCGCCACGCGGTCCTTGGCGCTGCCCGCCACGTTGCAGCACTCGAGCTTGGCAAGGATGCGGGCGTTCAGGCCGTGCCTGCGCTCGTAGCGACACAGCTCCAGCAGCGGGGTGTTTCCCGCTAATTCGGCGACGGAATGGAAGATGTTCATAGGGGCGCTCCTTTCTTGAAAATGCAAGTAAAATAATAGGATATTATATGCGCCGGACGGGCGCATTGCAAGCATTTTTCCAGTCCGTGCAAAAAAGGGCAAGCATTACGATTAGGTTACACAAGGTCAAACGACCTGTGTAGCCTAATTTTTTTTGCAAAGAAATAGGAGAACAACAGAACCGGGGGTGAGAAATCTTGCGGAAATACAGATATTTGACATTCGCAGACCGAAAGCAGATTTCCGCGTGGTATCAGTCGAACGACCGGGCGGCGGACATAGCAGAACGGCTGGGAATGAGCGTGAAAACGATCTACCTTGAATTGAAGCGCGGGGAAGAAACGGACGAAAGCGGGACCGTTATTCTTGACCGCAACCAGCGGCCCGCATACAACCCCGTTCTTGCCCAGCAGAGGTTACAAGCAAACTTCAAGCGGCGCGGGCGCGTCGCGGTGGAGGAATCGGCAGAAACGGCGGGAGCATAAGCCCGCGAAAATCAAACAGGAGGTTTTGACAGTGACAGAATTTGAGAGAATCACGCAAAGCCCGGAAATGCTGGCGGCGTTCCTTGCGTCCTTGCCCGTCATTGAAGCGCCGTGGGACGAAGAATTCCAGCGGAAGTATTGTGCCGGGTGCGGGAAAGTCAGTTGTGACGATGGTAGCCCTTGCCCGTATGAGGACAAGCGGAACAATCCGCTTTGGTGGCTGTCACAGGAGAGCGAGGGAACGCAACGTGCTTGAAATCGTACCGATGACGCTTAGAGAAGCAAACGCGTTTGTCGAGCAAAACCACCGACACCACGGGGCAACCGTGGGGCATAAGTTTTCCATTGGGCTATCTGACGGTGAAAAAATCGTAGGGGTTGCCATTGTGGGCCGTCCTGTATCGCGCCACCTTGACGACGGTTGGACATTGGAGGTCAACCGACTTTGCACGGACGGAACCCGCAACGCCTGTTCAATGCTTTACGCCGCGGCATGGAGGGCGGCGCGGGCGATGGGCTATAAACGAGTAGTCACCTATATTCTGGACACAGAGAACGGCGCAAGCCTGCGGGCCGCTGGCTGGAAATGCGTTGGACAAGCCGGGGGGCTGCGATGGACGGGGACCCGTCGCCCGGAAGTGGACCTTTGCCCGGCGCAAATGAAAATCAGGTTCGAGCGGGAGGAAACAACATGACGAAAAAGAAACAGTGCCACGGCGGGGTCAAGCTGACGGCGAAGACAGCCCGCGCCCTCGCAATGCAGGAGTTCGGGACCGCCCGCGGTCTGACGAAAAGTACGTCATTCGTCGGCGCGTACTTCATGGAGTTTGGAAACCTGCGTATCGAAATTTGCGCGGACGCGGCTTGTATTGCTGTTCGCGTGGTTCTGGCCCACGGTACGGGTTCCAGCGTGAAATACTTTGACCCGGACACCCTGCAAGAGAACTTCAAGGCTATCGACAAACACCGTGAAGACGAAGACCGCGCCATTATCAGTGATTGGGTCAACCTGAACGGCCCGGAATACTGCCGGAAGCAAATTGAAGAAATCTGGACGCACGGCGCGTAAAGGAGCGGGACAGATGGAAGAAGAAACACGCTACACAAAGCAGGATTTAGAAACCATGCGTGCTTGGACGCTCCAACGGAAAATTCAAGTCACACAAACCCGCCTGATCGAATGGCTGGGCCGTTATGACTGGAACGTTTACGTTTCATTCAGCGGCGGCAAAGACAGTACCGTTTTAGCAGACCTTGCCGCCCGCGTGTATCAAGTGTTCAGTTGCCCGAAAAGACAAGACCCTCTGCGCCTTGTTTTCGTAAATACGGGGCTTGAATACCCGGAAATCCAAAAATTCGTTCGGGATTTTGCGGAATGGCTGAAAGCGAAATATAAAATTCCCGTTGAACTTGAAATACTGCACCCGTCAATGACGTTTCCGCAGGTTCTTTCAAAATATGGCTACCCTGTCATTTCCAAAGAAACGGCAAAAGTCATATATTACGCCCGCCGTGGTTCACGATGGGCGATAAATCGGCTGGACGGTCTGGACAAGCACGGGAATGAAAGTAAGTTCAAGGAACGCTTCAAGAAATACAAGTTCCTGATTGACGCACCTTTTGAAACATCGCAACTTTGCTGTGACGTTATGAAGAAAGGCCCCGCACATAGGTACGAAGCAGAAACCGGGCGAAAGCCTATCGTTGCAACGATGACGGAGGAATCGGAACAGCGTCAGTCGTCATGGCTGAAATATGGGTGCAATTCTTTCGATTCCAAACGTCCCATGTCAAAGCCTATGTCATTTTGGACCGAACAGGACGTTTTGCAATATCTGAAAATGACTGGAATTCCCTATGCCCCTGTTTACGGCGAAATCATTGAAGCTGACCCACAATTACAGCTTTTTGAAGAAGCAGGAGAAAGAAAACTGGTCACGACAGGTTGCGAAAGAACCGGGTGTATGTACTGTATGTTCGGAATCATGAGCGACAAAGAACCGAACCGCTTTCAACGCATGAAGCAGACCCACCCGCAACAATACAGATATTGCATCGGCGGAGGTCATTTTGAAAACGGTATTTTGAAGCCGGACAAGATGGGGTTAGGTATCGGAACGATACTTGATTACATCGGAAAACCATACTGAAAGGCGGTGACAGCATGAAACGTCAATTCTGCTTGCCCTGCTTCCTCGAAATCAAGAAAGCCGGGAAACACGATATTGAGCGTGTCCGCGGCGGCGTGAATATGAAAATCACCTGTTGGCGGTGCAAGCGCCGTCGTTTCGGGGCCGAATACGAGATTTCCCGGAAAGGCGGTGTGTCCCGTGACAACGGCTGATTTGAAGCGGGCGTTCATGGACGAACGCCCGGTACCGACCCAACGACGGGAAAGACCATCGAATACACCTACACCCCGCGAAACGCGGATAAGGACGGTCAAGTTCTGGAAGTGAACGAAAAGGTTTCCAACAGAGAGGAAGCCCGGCAACTGGCAATGAAGCGCCTGCGGCAGAAGAACAAGGGCGAATTCAAGGCATCGTTCAAACTGACCGGGGACGCGCGGCTTGTGGCTGGAATCACGGTTCGGGTATCGGGCTACGGCGCGTTCGACGGGAAATACATCATCGAAACGGCGACGCATTCCGTGTCAAAGAGCGGCTATAAAACCGATTTGACGCTACGCCGGGTATTGGAGGGGTATTGATGGCTGATCTATCAGTTTTGAAAAATATCGTGAGGACGGGCCGGGTTTCATCGGTCAACGCCGGGAACCGCACCGCCCGCGTCACGTTCGAGGACAAGGGGCAATCGCCGCTTGTGTCGGGAGAACTAAAGGTCATCAAGAACCCGCCGTTCATTCCGGCAAAGGGAGCGGCACAGAGGACGGAAAGCGAAAGCGGCGGAAGCGGTGAAGCCGCCTTTGCCGCCCATTCGCACGCCGTCAAAATAGCCCCGTGGTTGCCGTCGCCGGGCGACTATGTTTTATGCCTGTATATCCCGACGGACGACGGCGACGGGTTCGTGATTGGAGGGATATAAACAATGGCGCTTATCGGGAATTGGGGTGACTTCACGTTCTACGTTTCCGCAGACCAAATCAAGACGTTCGACAGTCTGAAATGGGACAGCGCGGCGAAGTATTCCACCCACGACCGACACTTACGGGAACCCCTGTTGGAATTCACCGGGACAGACGTTGAAACGATAACGTTTACCATGTTCTTTTCCGTGTTCTTGGGGGTAAACCCTATCAAAGAAATTGCAAGCCTGCTTCAAGCTATGCGGCGGGGCGAAGTAAACCGACTTGTCATCGGGCCGAAAGCCTACGGCACGAACAAATGGGTCATTACGAAGCTGTCAAATTCCTTGAAGCGGTTCGACCGATGGGGCAACCTGCTTGTCGCGTCGGTGAATGTTACGATGCAGTCTTACGCAGTCAGATAAGGAGGGCGGGAAATGGCATATATCGTGAAAGCCTTTACGCCCGGCAAACTCAACCTTGCGCCGGAAACGCTGGAAGAGGAAGTTTTGCAGAACGTCGCTATCATCGTGTCAACGCCGAAATTCTCTGTCCCACTCGATAGGGGGCTTGGGTTGGCGCAACGGTTCATCGACAAGCCGATACAGGTTGCACAATCTATCTTGATTTCGGAGGTTCTGGACGCGGTAGAAGAGTATGAACCGCGGGCAGAGGTAACAAACGTCACGTTTGAAGCGGGCGAAACGCCGGGCCTGCTGGTCCCCGTATTGGAGGTGAATATCGTTGACAACGAAGAGTAGAACATACCCCGACATTTCCTACGTCGAAACCGACACGGAAACCATCGTGAACACGCTGATACAGGGGTACGAAAAAATCGCCGGGCGCACGCTGTACCCGGCGGACCCGGCACGACTGTTCATTCTGTGGGTTGCCGATATTATCGTTCAAGAGCGGGTGAACATCGACTTTTCCGCGAAACAGAATATCCCGCGGTATGCAGAGGGCGAATATCTGGATTCCCTCGCGGAACTGTTCAAGGGCGCGGAGCGGTTGGAGCCTGAAAAGGCCCGAACGACCCTGCAATATACGCTTTCTATCCCGCTGGAAGTGGCAACGACCATTCCGGCAGGCACGCGGGCCACGCCTGACGGTGAAATCGTGTTCGCTACGCTGGAGGACCTGACAATTCCTGCGGGACAGCGGACCGGGAGCGTGGAAGCGGAGTGCCAAATAGAGGGCGAAAACGGAAACGGATTTATCCCCGGACAAATCAACCAGCCGATAGACGTTTTCCCTTACTACGAAAGCGTCGAGAACATAACGGAGAGCGCAGGGGGAGCAGACAGGGAAAGCGACGCGGCATTCTATGAGCGTATGCGTGAGAGTGTGGAAACCTATTCTACGGCGGGACCGCTGGGCGGGTATGAGTATTTCGCAAAATCCGCGTCGGCGCTGATCGCAGACGTGAAAGCAACGTCCCCGAAGCCGGGAGAAGTAGACGTGCGCGTTCTGCTGACGGGCGGCGAACTGCCGGGGGAAGAAATCTTGAAAGAGGTTTTGGGCATTCTGAACGCCGACACGGTGCGCCCGCTGACGGACCATGTGACCGTCGCCGCGCCGCAGGCCGTCCCGTACAACATCGACGTGACCTACTACACGCAGGAGGGCGGCGCATTGAGCGCCGACACCATCGCGGCGGACGTTGCCGCGGCGGTGAAGTCTTTCCAGAAGTGGCAGGCCGAAAAGATGGGACGGGACGTGAACCCCTCCCAGCTTATCGCCTTGTTGATGCAAACGGGCGTGAAGCGCGTTGAAGTCCGTTCCCCCGTCTTTGCGGCTGTGGCAGACAACGCAGTTGCACAAGTCGGCACGGTTTCCGTCGTGAACGGAGGTGCGGAACGTGAATAACGAAGACTTCTATTCGGCAGACTTCACGAATTCGCTTCCGCCTGCGCTGAAAAACGACCCTGACATGATGGCACTTGCACAGACCATTTCAGCGCAGTTGCAGACGACCGCGGCGGAAGTCCGAAAGAACATCATTTACGCCCGTATCGACGAACTGGACGAAGCGACGTTGGACGTGCTGGCTTATGACCTGCACGTTGACTGGTACGACTATTCCTATCCTATCGAGGTAAAGCGCCGGACCATTCGGGACAGCATACAGGTCCACCGCAGATTGGGAACGAAGTATGCCGTTGAAAAGGCGTTGGGGGCTGTGTACCCCGGAACGAAAGTGGAAGAGTGGTTCGAGTACGGCGGCGACCCGTATAAATTCCGCGTCGTCATCGGCGCAACGGAAGCGGGCATCACCGCAGACCGTCAAGCGGCGGTCCTCGACCGTGTGCGTTTTTATAAAAACCTGCGGTCCCACCTTGAAGCAATCAGTTACCAAATCGAAAAGCGAACAGCGGTCAAGGTTGCCGCCGTCCACGCTATCGGGCAACGCGTCGAAGTCTACCCATACTTGGCGCGAAATATGGAATCGCACGGCGGGTTCTACTGCGGCGGCTATACGCAGTACGGGCGGAAACTTGCAGTATTCCCAAATAAATAACGAACGGAGGGTGAAGAAATGGAAGATAAAACGTATGGAACCCTTGTGACCGACTGCGGAATACAACTGATTGCGGCGGCGGTCATGGAGGGAAAGAAAATCAATATTACGGACCTTGCTGTGGGTGACGGCGGCGGAAGCTACTACAAGCCGAATTCTACCATGACCGCATTAAAGGGCGAAAAGTGGCGCGGAAAAGTAAACCGCGTAGAGATCAACGAGAAATCCCCAAACATGATTGACGTAGTAGCGGTGATTCCGTCCGATGTTGGCGGGTGGACAATCCGCGAAATGGGCGTTCTGGACGAAACAGAAACCCTTATCGCGGTTTGCAATACCCCTGACACGGAAAAAGTCATCATTTCAAGCGGAGCGGCGGGCGAAATCGAATTGACGATGCACATTGAGATTTCCAACGCGGACGCTATCTCTTTTATCATCGACCCGAACGTAGTAACGGCAACAAAAAAAGACATTGAAGACCACGACGCATCGAAGACGGCACACGCCGCAGAGTTTGAGAAAAAAGCAGACGTTACCGACCTAAACGCACACGCGAATAATACGGATATTCATGTAAACCCGTCTACGATGGGAAATTACGACACGGCAATTTCGGGGCTGATCGAACATAAGGAAGATACGAAAATTCATGTGACGGCGGAAGAAAAAGCATCGTGGACGGAGGGTGCAGAGCAGGCGGCGGCGGACGCGAACAGAGTAACAGAAGCGCTTAACGCCATTGCAGGAATTGAAAGCCGCGTTTCTCGCGTGGAAGACGGCCTGTTCAACAACATCACCGGGAACCCGTTTCTTGCGTCCTTTGATTCCCTCGACGGCATCACGCTTGTTAAGGGCATCTGGAACGAAGAAAGAAAGCGCATCGAATGTTGACGGAATATGCCTGCCCGCGGCGGGAACTGTCCTGCATCGTCGGAAACCTGTTCGTCGAACTGGAACCACCCTGCGACCATTGCGCCGCCGGGGACAGCCTGACGATATGCGGAACGACATACGCCGGGACACGGGCAACGCTGACTGTCACCGAATACGGATTTACCTTTGACGGACCGCAGGAGGAAGTCGAACAAATCCGGGAAAGGCGGTGTCTAAAATAGACCAGCGACAAACCGAACAAAAGCCCGCACAAGAATTTGCAATCATCACGAAAGCGAAAGATTTAGTCAAGCACACGTTTATGATGACAAGCGAACGGAGATTTCCGAAGAAGTACCGCTTCACCATCGTAAACCGCTTGCACGATTTGACGCTTGACATTTTCCAGCACATACAGGAAGCGAACGAACTTGACCTTACAGACCCGCAGGAATACCGCGAACGGCGCTACGAACAGAAAAAGGCGCTGACAGAGTGCAAGACGGTTCTTTTCCTGATCGAACTTTCCTTTGAAAAGGAACTTATCTCTTCCGAACAATGCGCGGAATGGACCCGGCACGTTATGAACGTGAAGAACATGACGGCAAAGTGGAGGAAGCAGGATAGAGAGCGGTTCGCCACACTACAACAGAATAGAGGAATCACGCCGCGGCGGTAACGCCCGGCGTTTTTCTTGGGGTGCGGCTTGTAGCGTCCAACTCTTACAACGTCCGCAACGTCAATTCCTCTGGCGCGATGAACTGGAACAACGCTTACAACGGCAACAACGGCGTTCGCCCGCTTTGGTGGAAACCGCGATTGAGTAGGCTGAAAGGCTGAAAACAGAGGACCACTATCAAAGGAAGCCGCATCCCTCCGCCGCGGTGACAGCGCGACGGTAAATACAAGATTGGTGAAGCAAGGTCCACGGAAACCAGCTTCCGCCCGCCGCGGACGCGCGGCGCGGTCCGATGATGACGCGTTGCGTGCGGCGGGAGCCGCAGACGCGCAAGGCCGATTCTATACACGGCAAGGAGTTTTTTATATGCAAGGCGCAGAATTCGAGCAGGTATATGATTTCGGGAACCTATACGCGGGGTTCCTGAAAGCACGCAGGGGCAAGCGACACAAACCCAGCGTTGCAAAATTTGAAGCAAATCTTCTTGAAGCCCTATGCCTACTTTCGGAAATGCTGAAAACCAAAACATACCGACCGTCAGATTATTTCGTTTTCAAGGTCTATGAACCGAAAGAACGAATCGTTATGACGAACGCATTCAAAGACAAGGTGGTACAGCATTCCCTATGCGACAACATACTTGAACACGCGTTTTCAAAAGCCTTTATCCGGGACAACTACGCATCGCAGAGCGGGCGCGGAACACATGACGGGTTATACCGCCTTGAAGAATTCATGCGGTCCTACTACTTCACACGCAAGGCGAACGCCGAGCGGGAGCGGCGGGCCGCGGGATTGCCGCCGCCCGGCCCGGAGGAAGTGCGGCACTATTCGGACGGCTGGGTTTCGAAATGCGACATATCGAAGTATTTCTATTCAATCCAGCATGAACCGTTAAAGCAGATGACGCGGAAGTACATCAAAGACCCGGATATTCTGTGGTTAGTTGACCTTATCGTTGACAGCACGGAAAATCCGGGAATTCCTATCGGCAACCAGACTTCACAATGGTTCGCCGTCATGTATCTTTCGGGCATGGACCATTTCATAAAAGAAAAGCTGGGTATTCGCTATTATGGGCGGTACATGGACGATTTCTATTTGATACATGAGGACAAGGCATATTTGCAATACTGCCGGGGCGAGATCGAACAATACGTTGCCCGGCTGGGCCTGCGGATGAACAAGAAAACAAACATTTTTCCGTTGCGGAACGGTATTGATTTCTTGGGCTTCCACACCTACTTGACCGAATCGGGCAAAATCATTCGCAAAGTCCGGCGGTCAAGCAAAAGTAACGCACAACGCAAATTGAAGAAACAGCGCGGTCTACTGGACCGGGAGAAAATCAGCCTTTCGGACATTGAACAGTCCTACGGAAGTTGGCGGAGCCACGCCGCAAAGGGAAACTGCTATCACCTGATACAGAAAACCGACAGTCTGTTTCAAAATCTATTCAAGGAGAGTGAAAAACAATGGCCCAAAGTTTGAATGCGCTTGCCGTCGGTGCGCTTGTCAAAGATACAGGCACGCTTTACAACGGTAAGCCGATCATTTGGAAAATCGCCGACAAGGGACACACGGGCTACCCGTCCGGCGCTGTGACCCTGATTACGGAGCGCATTATTTCCCTGAAATGCTTTGACGCTATCGAATCCGGCAACAGCGACGGCAACCGCCGCAGTTACGGCAATAACCGTTGGACCCTTTCCAACGTGCGGCAATGGCTGAACAGTCAGGCCGCCGCCGGGAAGTGGTACAGCGCCCAGCACGGCGCGGACGCGCCCCCGACGAATGCGAACGTATGGAGCAACTACAACGAATACGACGCGGAAGCGGGCTTTCTTGCGGGCTTCTCCGCGAACTTTGTTGCGGCCCTGCTTTCGACGACCCACACCGTAGGCAAGGCGACCGTAGACGGCGGCGGTACGGAGAGTTGCGCCGACAAAATCTTCCTTGCGACCTGTACGGAAGTCGGCTTGTCCGGCGACGTGACAGCGGGAAGCAAGCTGGCCTTGTTCAGCGACAACAATTCCCGTCTTGCCTACCCCACGGCGGAAGCCGTGAGCAAGAGCGAATACACGGACGGCAATTTCAACGTAAATTCGCCGTGGTATTGGTGGCTTGCCGACGCTTACGCGTCCGACTCTTGCAGCGTCCGCATCGTCCGTTCCTCTGGCGCGATGAACTGGAGCAGCGCCTGCCTCGGCAACCGCGGCGTTCGCCCGCTTTGTAATTTGTCCTCTGGAATCTTGGTATCTGATAGCCCGGATTCCGACGGAGCATACACGATCATTTGGAACCGCGCCCCCTCGAAGCCCTCTTCCATCACGGTTCCGTCCAGCGTGCGCGGCGGCGAAAGCCTGTCTATCAGTTGGGGGGCTTCCACGGACGAAGACGGCAATCTTTCCGGCTATATCCTCGAACGGCAGGTCAACGGCGGCGCATGGGCGCAGGTATACAAGGGCATCAACCGCAGTTACACCGACGCAATCACGTTCGGCTGGACCTCTATTGCGTACCGCGTCAAGGCGTATGACAGCGCGGGCGCGGAATCGGCGTATCAGACAAGCGCGACGCGGACGGTGGTAAACAACCATGCGCCCGTTATCAGCGGCACAGATTCCAACTTGGGAACGAAGACCGCCGCGTTCGCGCAGAGTTACAGCGCAACGGACGAAGACAGCGGGCAGACCTTGACCGTGACGGAGTACATCGACGGCACGCAGAAGCGTTCCTACACCGCGACAAGCGGACAGACCTATTCGTTCAACATCACCGCCGCAGAGTGGGTGAAGCTGTTGAACGGGTCCCATACGCTGAAAATCGTTGCGGCGGACAACTACGGCGGAAGCGCGACCCGGACGTATACGTTCACGAAAAATGAAACGGAAATCGAACTTACGCTTGCCACCCCACTTACTGCCGACGATATGGTGACAAAAGGTATCATGTCTGTCGTGCGTCAAATTCCAGCAGGCGCAAAATTCACCGTGGAAGTCTGCAACAACGGCAACGACGCTTCCCCAACGTGGGAGGACGTGACGCAGAACGTCGTAAGCGGAAGTAAGTTCTTCCTTTCCAACACCACCAAAACGGCGAGCGCTTGGGGCTACAATTTCCGCATCAAGGTAAAGCGCGGAACGGCAACGGGCGATTGCTTCATTACGTCTGCGGGAGGTAACTTTGAATGAGCATTCAGCACAGAGAAGACAGCATTCGTGATATGAAGTTGGAGCGGCTGGGCGTGACCCCACCGCAGGACTGGAACGACGTTGAGCAGGTCCGCACGGCCAAGAAAGCGGAAATCGGCCTTGCGTGTTCCGCGGCTATCTATGCCGGAATCGACGTGGGCGGCGCACATTACAGCCTGACCGAACACGACCAAACCGAACTTATGGCGCAGTTCCAGACGGTCAAGGAGGGCGCGGAGGAAGTGCCGTACCACGCCGACGGTGAACTTTGCCGTATGTATACCGCGGAGGAATTCACCGCGCTTACACAGGCCGCGACCGCCCACGTCTTCTATCACCGCACTTACTGCAACCACCTGAACGCGTGGATTAAACGGGCCGGGCTTGATGAAATCCCGGCTATCGTGTACGGCGCGGACCTGCCCGCCGACCTTGCGGCAAGCATGGCGGCGCTGATTGAGAAAGCAGGTGGCGACGCGTGAAACGTATCTTGACGATTTGGGCCACGCTGGGCGCGGCTTACGTCGTATTTGAAACGCTTTTCCGCGGGTACTCCCACCCGTCTATGTTCGTTGTAGGCGGGCTGTGCGGGGTTCTGGTTGGCACTATCAATCAGGCCCCGCGCTTTTATCGCGCCCCGGTCATCGTGCAATCGGTCATCGGGGCCGTTATCGTGCTTGCGGTAGAGTTTGTTTCCGGGTGTGTACTGAACCTGTGGTTAGGGCTGGGCGTTTGGGATTACAGCAATCAGCCGGGAAACGTGCTGGGCCAAATCTGCCCGGCGTTCGGCCTGCTGTGGTTCTTCATTATGCCGCTTGCTATTTGGGCGGAGGACACAACGCGTTATTTGATTTGGGCGTATGACTGCGCGGTTTATCACTCGCAGGAAGCACCGCCCACAATCGCCCCGTATTCGCTGAAAAGCGTTTACGGGGACTTTATTTGCGGGAGGTAAAGAACATGAATGAAGTGCTTGCAGGTTTGAGCGTCGTTAGTACGATTTGCGCTATCGTGTTCGGCTACGTTGCCTTTGCCCGGAATGGGAAAAGGGACGTTGCCGACGAAGCGAAGAGCGACGCGACCGTTCTTACCGAAATCGGCTATATCAAGGCCAACACGGACGAAATCAAGGCGGAGCAAAAGGAACAGCGCAAGACGAACGTTGAAGTCGTTACGCGCCTGACCGCCGTTGAAGCGTCCGCGAAACAGGCGCACAAGCGACTTGACGCGTTCGAGAGCCGGGAGCGGCGCGAACACGAAGAGTAAGAAAGGCGGCGCGGCATGATTTATCTTTTCAGCGTTGCCGCCGGGCTGGTTGGCGGGTTCGCCGCCGTCCTGCTGTTGAGCGGACGACGGCCCCGCCGACGAAAAGAGGGCAAGCAGAACCGCCGGAAGACAGAGTGTTCAAAGCTGGTTCTTTGGGCGGTCCTCTGTACCTATTTCGCCGGGTTCGGCGTGGGCGTGTGGGCCGTCGTCCTCGACGCTTCACAGCTTGGCGTTTTCCTTGCCTACGTTGGAACACCAACGGCAACGGTCATCGGCTTTTATTCGTGGAAAGCAAAGGCGGAAAACGTTGTGAAAATCAAAAAGGCGAACCCGGAGGAAACGGAGGGAATGCCCGTTGACCTGAACAACGTTCAGTCGTAACGGAGGAATACACATGACACAGGAACAAAAGAAATTCATCGAGCGGGTGGGCGCGCTTGCCACGGCGGATATGCAGAAAAGCGGGGTCCTCGCGTCCCTGACGATAGCACAAGCAATCCTTGAAAGCGGCTGGGGCAAATCCGGCTTGACGGTCAAGGGAAACGCCCTGTTCGGCATCAAGGCCGGGACAAGCTGGACCGGGGCCGTTTACAGCGGCAAAACGCAAGAGTGCTACGACGGCGTGACCTTTACGACCGTGACGGGCCTTTTCCGGGCCTATGGCAGTTGGGCGGAAAGCGTCGCCGATCATTCCAACTTGCTTTCGTGCAATACCCGCTATAAAGCGGTCATCGGGGAGCGGGACTATAAAACCGCGTGCCGGGCAATCGCCGCGGCGGGCTATGCGACCGACCCGAAATATGCGGACAAGCTGGTTCAAATCATCGAAACATACGCCTTGACCGCCTACGATGGCGCAGGAAGCGCCGCAAAGCCCGGCGGGTCAAATACCACGGTGGGGACCACAAGCCCCGCAGACGCGAAAGGAGCAGGCAAAATGAAAGCATCTGAATTTATCAACAAATTGCAAAACATTGTGGACAACTATAAAACGCTGTACGTCATGGGCTGTTTCGGTGCGCCCCTGACAGGCGCGAACGTGTCCCGCTATTGCACAAATCACAGGTACAACAAGCAGGCCGCGCGAACGGCGATGATTCGGGCGGCGGCGGATAAGAACCCGCCCGTCTACGGGTTCGACTGCGTATGCCTTATCAAAGGCGTTCTTTGGGGTTGGAGCGGAAACGCCGCGAAGCCATACGGCGGCGCGGCCTATGCTTCACGCCCCGTTCCATATCTTTTCGACCTCTGCGCGGCACGCTTCAACCCCGTTTGTTCCAACCCAATCTTGCAGGGCTTCGCGCCGTTCTTTTCGCAACCTCTGTTCTTCTGCCTCGAAGTCTTCTTGCAGGGTTTCCGGATCGTGAAGCTGAAAGGCGCGCCCGTATCCGCTCAAGCG
>ERZ827186.1365-NODE-1365-length-20559-cov-18.571303_pt1 | contig 20559 bp, 18 predicted proteins | sample MGYA00519918_ERZ827186 | MGnify/ENA primary metagenome ERZ827186 (study PRJEB31778, sample SAMEA3449275) | human gut metagenome | biome: human gut; feature: human-associated habitat; material: faeces | place: United Kingdom | collected 2010/2012 ...
AACCTTCGAGCTGGCCCGACGACGATTTCCGTACGCCAAGTTATTCAGTATTACTACGTCGCTGCCCGTGATGAAGCTCAATTCGCGCATGGGCTACGTGCCGGTGACCTTCTCGGAGCTTACCGAGGACGAAGAGTTCTGGCGGGGTTGTCAGGGATGCTGCAATTACGACATCCTGCAGCGCAACAACCGGCGCATGTGTCTCTGTACGGGCATGCTGTACGATCCGGCGAAGGAGCCTCCGCAGTCGCAGTCGCGCTGGGCGCCCTACGTCATGTTCTTCAAGAACAAATTCAAGAAACTGTTTCACCTGAAGTAAATAAAACCGATATAAAATGGAAAAGAAGAAAGTAGTTCTGGCGTTCAGCGGCGGTCTGGACACCTCGTTTTGCGTAAAATACCTTTCGGAGGAGAAAGGCTACGACGTTTACACGGCCATCGCCAACACGGGCGGCTTCTCCAAGGAGGAGCTTGCGAACATCGAGAAACGCGCCGTGGCGCTGGGCGCCGTGCGGCACGCCACGCTCGACATCGAGCAGGAGTACTACGAAAAGAGCATCAAATACATGGTCTTCGGCGACATCCTGCGCAACGGCACCTACCCGATTTCGGTCAGCTCGGAGCGCATCTTCCAAGCCATCGCCATCATCGAATACGCCAAGTCGATCGGCGCCGACTGCGTGGCCCACGGCTCGACCGGAGCCGGCAACGATCAGGTGCGCTTCGACCTGACGTTTCAGGTGCTCGCCCCCGAAATCGAGATCATCACCCCGACGCGCGACATGACCCTGACGCGCGAATACGAAATCGACTACCTCAAGAAGCACGGCTTCGAAGCCGACTTCAAGAAGATGGAGTACTCGATCAACAAGGGGCTCTGGGGCACGTCGATCGGCGGCAAGGAGACGCTCCGCTCGGAGCAGACGCTGCCCGAGGAGGCCTACCCGAGCCAGGTTACGGCCCACGCCGAGGAGCGTCTGAAGATCACCTTCCACGAGGGTGAGATCGCCGCCGTGAACGGCAAGCCCTACGCCGACAAGGTCGAGGCCATCCGCGCCGTCGAGGCCATCGGTTCGAAATTCGGCATCGGCCGCGACATGCACATCGGCGACACGATCATCGGCATCAAGGGCCGCGTAGGCTTCGAGGCCGCCGCCCCGATGCTCATCATCGCCGCACACAGGATGCTTGAGAAACACACCCAGACCAAATGGCAGATCTACTGGAAAGAGCAGGTCGCCAACTGGTACGGCATGTTCCTGCACGAGGCGCAATACCTCGAACCGGTGATGCGCGACATCGAAGCGATGCTCGCCTCCTCGCAGCGCAACGTCACGGGTACGGTCGAGCTGATCCTGCGTCCGTACAGCTACACGCTCGTGGGCGTCGATTCGACCTTCGACCTGATGAAGACCGACTTCGGCGAATACGGCGAGGTCAACAAGGCCTGGACGGCCGACGACGTGAAGGGCTTCACGAAGATCCTCGGCAACCAGATCAAGATTTACCACAACGTCCAGAAACGCAACAAGAAATGATCCGGGCCGGCATCATCGGAGGCGCCGGGTACACCGCCGGCGAACTGATCCGCCTGCTGCTCGCCCACCCGCAGGCCCGGATCGTCTTCGTCCACAGCACGAGCAACGCGGGAAACCGCCTCGCCGACGTACACGGGGGACTGGAGGGCGACATCGAAATGCGTCTGAGCGACGCATACGACCTCCAGGCCATCGACGTGCTGTTCCTCTGTTCGGCACACGGCGAGAGCCGCAAATGGATGGAGGCGAACACGGTGCCCGCAGGCGTGAAGATCATCGACCTGGCGCAGGATTTCCGCGACGAGAGCGGCGGGTTCGTCTACGGGCTCCCCGAGCTGAACCGCGACCGTATCCGCACGGCACAGCGCGTCGCCAACCCGGGCTGCTTCGCCACGGCGATCCAGCTGGCACTGCTCCCGCTCGCAGCGGCGGGACTATTGACGGACGAGGTGCATGTGACGGCCGTGACCGGCTCGACGGGCGCGGGGGTGAAGCCCTCGGCCACGACCCATTTCAGCTGGCGTTCGGACAACATCTCGGTCTACAAAGCCTTCACGCACCAGCACCTCGTGGAAATCGGGCGCAACCTGCGTCGGCTGGAGCCCTCGTTCGACAAGGCGGTGAACTTCGTACCCATGCGCGGCGATTTCACGCGGGGCATCCTGGCAAGCGTCTACACCGCCTGCCCGCTCGACGAAGAGGCTGCACGCAAGCTCTACGCCGACTATTACGCCGCGGCAGCCTTCACGCACGCCACGACGCGCAGCATCGACCTAAAACAGGTCGTCAACACCAACAAGGCGCTCGTGGGCGTATCGAAATACGGCGACAAGCTGCACATCGTCTCGGTGATCGACAACCTGCTCAAAGGCGCCTCGGGACAGGCCGTGCAGAACATGAACCTGATGTTCGGGCTGGACGAAACCACGGGACTGCGGCTGAAAGCATCGGCATTTTAAAACGCCGCCTATAACAGCCGCTTTCGGGGCGGCAAAATGCGGCGCGACATCTCCGCATTGCCGTTCGGGGAGGGAAACCGGCGGGATAAAAGCCAAGCGTCAAGAAACGGAGGACGGGTTGCCCGCACACCCCGCGAAGACGCCCGTTTTAGCACAGCCTTCCTACCGCCCCACAGGGAACGACACGCGGATGGTTTTGGGCACCCTTTTGCCACCAAAAGGTGCAATAATGCAAAAATTGTAAAAATGGAACTTTTCAACGTATATTCGCTCTATCCCGTAGAGCCCGTCCGGGGCAAGGGCTGCTTCGTCTACGACGCGGCAGGCACCGAATACCTCGACCTCTACGGCGGCCATGCCGTCATCTCGATCGGCCATGCGCAGCCCGACTACGTACGGGCCCTCTCGGAGCAGGCCGCACGGCTGGGATTCTATTCCAACTCGGTCGAGAACTCGCTCCAGACCACCCTGGCCGAAAAACTGGGCCGCGCATCGGGCTACGACGATTACAGCCTCTTCCTCTGCAACTCGGGAGCGGAGGCGAACGAGAACGCCCTGAAACTGGCTTCGTTCCACACCGGCCGCACGAAGGTGCTGGCCTTTTCCAAGGCGTTCCACGGCCGCACCTCGGGCGCCGTCGCCGCGACGGACAACCCCGCGATTTCGGCCCCCTTCAACCGCACGGCCAACGTGGAATTCGTGCCGCTGAACGACCTCGCTGCCGCGCGCGCGAAACTCGCCACAGGCGAGTTCGCAGCCGTCATCATCGAAGGCATTCAGGGCGTGGCCGGCATCCACTGCCCCGCGGACGACTTCCTGCGCGGACTGCGCACGGCGGCGAGCGAAACCGGCACGCAGCTTATCCTCGACGAGATACAGTCGGGCTACGGACGCACGGGTCGCTTCTTCGCCCACCAGGCAGCCGGCATCCGCCCCGACCTGATCACCACGGCCAAAGGCATGGGCAACGGCTTCCCGATCGGCGGCGTGCTGATCGCGCCCCATTTCGAGGCGCGCCCCGGGCTGCTGGGCACCACCTTCGGCGGCAACCACCTCGCCTGCGCAGCGGCCATCGCCGTGCTCGACGTGATGGAGCGCGACGGGCTCGTCGAGAACGCCGCCACGGTCGGCGAATACCTGCTCGGCGAACTGCATAAGATCGGCGGGCTGAAAGAAGTCCGCGGCCGCGGACTGATGATCGGCATCGAACTCGACGGCTCCGGGTCGGAGTTCCGCAAACGGCTGCTCTTCGAAAAACACATCTTCACGGGCGGCGCCGGCGCCTCGACCGTGCGGCTGCTGCCCGCGCTCTGCCTGACACGCGAACTGGCCGACCGCTTCCTCAACGCATTCAAAGAACTCGTACGATGAAAAAATTCACCTGTGTAGCAGACATCGGCGACCTGACGACAGCCGTCGCCGAAGCCATGGAGATCAAACGCGACCGGTTCCAGTTCACGGGGCTCGGCCGCAACAAAACCCTGCTGATGCTGTTCTTCAATTCGAGCCTCCGCACGCGGCTCTCGACGCAGAAGGCAGCGATGAACCTCGGCATGAACGTCATGGTATTGGACGTCAACCAAGGTGCCTGGAGGCTCGAAACCGAGCGCGGCGTGGTGATGGACGGCGACAAGGCCGAACACCTGCTCGAAGCCATCCCCGTCATGGGATCGTACTGCGACGTGATCGGCGTACGGTCGTTCGCCCGCTTCCACGACAAGGCCGAAGACTACGAGGAACGCGTACTGGAACAGTTCATCCGCTACTCGGGCCGCCCCGTATTCTCGATGGAGGCCGCCACGCGGCACCCGCTGCAAAGCTTCGCCGACCTGATCACCATCGAGGAGTACAAGACCACGGAGCGCCCGAAGGTCGTGATGACCTGGGCACCGCACCCCAACGCCCTGCCTCAGGCCGTGCCCAACTCGTTCGCCGAGTGGATGAACGCCGCCGGCTACGACTTCGTCATCACCCATCCCGAAGGCTACGAGCTCGCCCCGCAGTTCGTCGGCAACGCCCGTGTCGAATACGACCAGCGCAAGGCGCTCGAAGGGGCGGATTTCGTCTATGCCAAGAACTGGGCGGCCTACGCCGACCCCGATTACGGAAAGGTGCTCAGCCGCGACCGGAGCTGGACGGTGGACGCCGAAAAGATGGCGCTCACCCACGACGCCTATTTCATGCACTGCCTGCCCGTGCGGCGCAACATGATCGTCACGGACGAAGTGATCGAATCGCCGCGCTCGCTGGTGATCCCCGAGGCCGCCAACCGCGAGATCTCGGCACAGGTAGTACTCAAAAGGTTGCTGGAGGGGTCGAAGTGATGGAAAAAATCACGGTAGTAAAGATCGGGGGCAACGTCATCGACGACCCCGCGGCCCTGCGAGGCTTCCTCGCGGACTTCGCCTCGCTGCCCGGGGCGAAGATCCTCGTCCACGGAGGCGGCAAGCTCGCCACGCGCCTCGCCCAGAAACTCGAACTGCAGGTGCAGATGGTCGACGGGCGCCGCATCACCGACAAGGGCACGCTCGACATCGTGACGATGGTCTACGCCGGGCTGGTCAACAAACAGCTCGTGGCCGGGCTCCAGGCCGCCGGATGCAATGCACTCGGGCTGTCGGGCGCCGACGGCAACGCCGTCATGGCACGCCGCCGCGCACCCGAACCGATCGACTACGGCTTCGTGGGCGACATCGAAAGTGTCAACCACACGCTGCTCGGGGAACTTCTCGGGGCAGGCGTCACGCCCGTATTCTGCGCCATCATGCACGACGGGCAGGGCACGCTGCTCAACTGCAACGCCGACAGCGTGGCTTCGTCCGTGGCACTCGGTGCCGCCCGGATCGCCCCCACGGAGCTGGTTTTCTGCTTCGAAAAAAGCGGCGTGCTGCGCGACCCGGAGGACGAGACGACGCTCATCCGCGAAATCACGGCCGAATCGTACGCCGCGCTCAAAGCCGGCGGCATCGTCAGCAAAGGGATGATCCCCAAGGTCGAGAACGCGCTGAAAGCCGTTGCCAACGGCGTGCGGAGCGTCACGATCAAACACTCGGAGAACCTGCTGAACGACACCGGAACGGTAATCAGGTAATACGCCCGATCCCTGTGGCCGCACGGCCACAGGGGAACGGACAGCCAGCTCACAAACGACATGGATGCAAAAACCAAGGAAGCCATCGACCTGCTCAGGACGCTGATCGCAACGCCCTCCCCGTCGCGCGACGAAAGCCGCACGGCCGACCTCATCTTCGCCTACCTGGCGGAACACGGCGCGGCACCAGAAAGACTGCACAACAACGTTTTCGCCCGCTCCGCAGGCTTCGACCCGGCGCGCCCGACGCTGCTCCTGAACTCCCACCACGACACGGTACGCCCCGCAGCCAGCTACACCCGCGACCCGTATGCCCCGACCGTCGAAGGCGACCGCCTCTACGGCCTGGGGAGCAACGACGCCGGGGCTTCGGCGGTGAGCCTCACGCAGACTTTCCTGACGCAGCGCACACGCCCCCTGCCGTTCAACCTCCTGCTGGCGCTTTCGGCCGAAGAGGAGTGCATGGGCGAGCACGGTATGCGCACCCTGCTGCCGCAGCTGGGACGGATCGACATGGCAATCGTGGGCGAGCCCACGGGGATGCAGGCCGCCGTCGGCGAACGGGGGCTGGTCGTCCTCGACTGCGAAGCCCGCGGCAAAAGCGGCCATGCGGCCCGCAACGAGGGCGTCAACGCGCTCTATATCGCACTCGACGACATCGCCCGCCTGCGCGACTTCCGCTTCGACCGCCGCTCCGACCTGCTGGGCCCCATCGGCATCGCCGTGACGCAGATCGCGGCCGGCACGCAGCATAACGTCGTTCCCGACACCTGCCGTTTCGTGGCCGACGTCCGCACCACGGATGCCTACACCAACGAGGAAACGGTCGAAATCCTGCGTCGGGCACTGCGCAGCGAGGTGACGCCCCGCTCGACACGCATCCGTGCCTCGGCGCTCAACGCCGCCCATCCGCTCGCACGGGCGACCGCCGCCACGGGGCGCGAAAGCTACGTATCGCCCACCACGTCGGACATGGCGCTGATGCCTTTCCCGTCGCTCAAGATGGGGCCGGGGCAATCCTCGCGCTCGCATACGGCCGACGAATTCGTGTTGCTTTCGGAGATCGAAGAGGGCATCGGAATTTACGAAAAATTCATAAAACAACTGGCTGAAATCCTCTGATGCCCGCGGCAGGAGGCTGCAACCCCGCTGCGAAAGAACCCCCTCCGAGGCAGATGGCAGCCCGGCAAACGCGGCGCACCGCCGCAAGCCGACGGCCGACGGCAATAGGGAGCCGGAACAAAGAGAGAAACGAATATACACAATATGGCAACGAAACTTTGGGACAAGGGCTTCGAGCCCGACAAGATGATCGAGGAATATACCGTCGGCAACGACCGCGAACTGGACATGCGGCTTGCGCGCTACGACGTCCAGGGCTCGCTGGCGCATATCGCCATGCTCGAAACGATCGGGCTGCTGACGGCCGGCGAACTGGAAAAGCTGACGGCGGGACTGAAAGAGATCGCCGCCGAGATCGAGGCCGGGCGCTTCGAAATCGAACCCGGCACCGAGGATGTCCACTCGCAGGTGGAGCTGATGCTCACCCGCCGCCTGGGCGATGCCGGCAAGAAAATCCACTCGGGCCGCTCGCGCAACGACCAGGTGCTGGTCGACCTCAAACTGTTCCTGCGCGACGAACTGCGCCAGACCGCCGAAGCCGTAAAAACGGTCTTCGACCGCCTGCAAACGCTCAGCGAACAGTACAAGGAGATACTGATGCCGGGATACACCCACCTTCAGATCGCCATGCCTTCGTCGTTCGGCCTGTGGTTCGGCGCCTATGCCGAAACGCTGGTGGACGACATGCGGCTCATCGCCGCGGCATGGCACATCGCCAACCAGAACCCCCTCGGCTCGGCCGCCGGGTACGGCTCGTCGTTCCCGCTCGACCGTGAGATGACCACGCGCCTGCTGGGTTTCGAAGCGCTACACTACAACGTCGTGGCGGCACAGATGAGCCGCGGCAAAAGCGAACGCACCGCCGCCAACGCCATCGCGGCCGTCGCTGCGACCATCGGCCGCCTGGCGATGGACATCTGCCTGTTCATGAGCCAGAACTTCGGCTTCGTATCGCTGCCCGACAACCTCACCACGGGGTCGAGCATCATGCCCCACAAGAAGAACCCCGACGTCTTCGAGATCATGCGCGGACGCTGTAACCGCCTGCAATCCGTACCGAACGAGATCGCCCTGCTCACGGCGAACCTTCCCGTCGGCTACCACCGCGACATGCAGCTGCTCAAGGACATCCTGTTCCCGGCGACAACCGAAATCAAACGCACCCTCTCGATGTGCGACTTCATGCTCGCGCACCTGAAGGTCAACACCGACATCCTCGACGAGCGGAAATACGACTACCTTTTCACGGTCGAGGACGTCAACCGCCTCGTACTCGCAGGCGTCCCGTTCCGCGAAGCCTACAAGCAGGTGGGCATGGCCGTACAGCGCGGTGAGTACCATCCGACGCGCGAGGTGCACCACACCCACGAAGGCAGCATCGGCAACCTCTGCACCGCCCAAATCCGCCGGAAGATGGAGCGCGTGATGTCCGAATTCGAATAACGGGCGCACCGTCCGATCCGCCCCGGACAAAAGGGGCTGTCTGACAAGTCTGATTTCAACGATTTCACCCCTGCCAGAGCTTATTCTGACAGGGGTGATTTTCGATTTTCGGGACTTGTTAAACAGCCCTCCGGAACGCTGCCGGCTTACTTGATGCGCTCGTAATACTCGCGGGTGCGGGTGTCGACGCGAATCTTGTCGCCCGTGTTGATGAACAGCGGAACGCGCACCGTCGCACCGGTGTTGACCGTAGCGGGTTTGAGCGAGTTGGTCGAAGCGGTGTCGCCCTTGATGCCCGGCTCGGTATAGGTCACCTCCATGTCCACGATCGGGGGAAGCTCGGCCGAAAGCACGGTCTCCTTCTCGGTGTGGAACATCACCTCCACGATCTGGCCGTCGGCCATCAGGTCGTAGTTGGTGATCAGGTTCTTGTCGATGTTGATCTCTTCGAAAGTCTCGGTGTGCATGAAATGCGCCCCCAGGTCATCCTCATAGGTGAACTGGTAGGGACGGCGTTCCACGCGTACGGGTTCGATCTTCGCACCTGCCGAGAACGTATTGTCCAGCACGCGGCCCGATTCGAGGTTCTTGAGTTTGGTTCGTACGAAAGCTGGGCCTTTGCCCGGCTTCACATGCTGGAAATCCACGATTTGAAAGGTCTTGCCATCCATTTCGATGCACATACCGATCTTGATGTCAGCTGTAGTTGCCATAAGGTATTGTTTTGAATTGATTTTTTCGTGGGCGCAAAGTTATGAAAAAAATCCGGAATTTCCTATTTCCCCCATTCATAGCGCGATATATCGACCCCGAGCAATGCTGCGGCGCGGTCGGCGACCGTACCGCACAGCTCCTCGACGCCCTGCGGCGCGGCATAGAACGACGGCGATGCGGGCAGGATCACCGCCCCGGCCTCGGTCAGCGCCGCCATGTTGCGCAGGTGTATGAGCGACAGGGGCGTTTCGCGTACGACGAACACCAGCCGGCGCCGCTCCTTGAGCATCACGTCGGCGGCCCGCTCGATCAGGCTCTGCGCCGTGCCGGCGGCCACACGCCCCACGGTACCTACCGTCGACGGCACGACCGCCATGCCGTCGTAACGCGCCGAGCCGCTCGCCGGAGGGGCGAACATGTCGTCGTTCGCATACTCACGGATGCGTCCGTCTACGGGCAGCGACACCCCCTCGTGCGCCATCACCTCGCGGGCGTGGCGGCTGCACACGAGCGCGATCTCCGACACGCACGGCGAGGCGAGCAGCCGTTCTATCGTCAGGCGGGCATAGATGGCGCCGCTGGCGGCGGTTATGGCGACTACGAACCTCATGTCAGAATTCGATGGCTTTGCATTTGAGCCCCATCTGCCGGATCTTCTCCAGCGTGCGGGGCAGGGCGTAACGCATGTTGCGGAACGCCTTTTCGCTGTCGTGGAACACCACGATGGCCCCCGGGGCAAGGTATTTGGTCACGTTCCGCAGGCAGGTGCGGGGCGAGAGCTTACGGTTGTAGTCGCGCGAGATGATGTCCCACATCACCAGCTTGTAGCGCTGCCCCAGAAAACGCGCCTGCGCCGGGGTGATCCGCGCATACGGAGGCCGGAACAGTTCGCTGTGAACCAGATCGTTGGCAAAATCCACATCCTCCGTATAGCGTTCGAGGCTCATCCCCCATCCCTTCTGGTGCGAGTAGGTGTGGTTGCCGACCCTGTGCCCGGCATCGAGGATGCGCTGGTAAAGGTCGGGGTACATTTCGACATTCTTGCCCAGCACGAAGAACGTGGCTTTGGCATCGTACTTGTCCAGCGTGGAAAGTATCCACTCCGTGACGCCGGGCGTGGGGCCGTCGTCGAAGGTGAGGAACACGCCGTCCCGGTCGTCGATCTCCCAGATCAGATCCGGCATCAGGCGCCGGATTATTTTCGGTGGCTTTAAACGCATGGCTGCTTATTCCAGGCAAAAATAGTGAAATTCCGCACTATTCCGAAAAATATAACTATATTTGTAGTAGATTCAATTCCAGACCGGCTATGAAAACTATCTTCCGTATCGCGCTGGCCGCGGCCGTCGTCGCAACGATGGCAGGTTGCAAGGCATTCAGGACACTGACCGATTCGCGGCTCAAAACCGCACAAGGCGCCCCCTACGAACTGATCGTCGTCTGCCCGCAGCAGGAGTGGACGGGCGAGGTGGGCGATACGCTGCGCGCGATATTCACGGCACCGATCCCCTACCTCAACCAAACCGAGCCGTTGTTCGACGTGCTGCGCGTCACCGAACGCGGGTTCACGGGCATGGTCGCCGACCACCGCAACATCCTCAAGGTACTCAAAGACCCCACGCTCACCGAGTCCAGCGTCGCCGTCCAGTACGACGTGACGTCCGAGCCCCAGATCGTGATGACGCTCATGGGGCCCAGCGACAAGTCGATCACGGCGTTCCTCTCGGCCAACCGCGGGAATATCGTCCTCGCCCTCGAAAACGCCGAACGCGACCGCGCCATCAAATACGCGGAGAAATTCAACGAAAAGGGCATACACGACGCCATTCTGAAAAACTTCGGGGTCGAGATGAACGTGCCGAAAGGCTATGCGCTTGCCGCGAACGAACCCGATTTCCTGTGGGCGCGCTACGAATACCCCACGGCCAGCCAGGGCTTCTTCATCTACTCTTACCCCTACGAGGGCAAGGAGTCGCTTTCGCCCGGGGCGCTGCTCGCCGCCCGCAACAAGTTCGCCGCCCGCATTCCCGGCCCGTCGGACGGTTCATACATGACCACCTCCGACGCCTTCGCGCCCGATTTCCGCATGTTCCGCATGGAGGGGCGCCTCTGGTGCGAGATGCGCGGCTTCTGGGACGTGCACGGCGATTTCATGGGCGGCCCGTTCGTAAGCTACACGACCGTCGACACGGCGACCAACCGCGTCTTCACGCTCGACTGCTACATCTACTCGCCCAAAAACCCCAAACGCAACTACATGCGCGGCGTGGAGCACCTGCTCTACCTGGTAAAATTCCCCGCCGCGGAAGCCCCGCAGGAAGAGCAGCGGCAATAGAGCCCGCCCGGCAGCGGCACGCACCGAAGAAGAAACCCGCATGCAACAAATACTGACATACTTCTTCCTGGTCGTATACTCGGTCACGATCCTCGGCATCATTCTGGTCATCATCACCGAAAACCGGAATCCGCTGAAGACCCTGCCGTGGATCGTCGTGCTGGTACTGGCCCCCGTGGTCGGGCTGGTCTTCTATTTCTTCTTCGGGCAGAACCTCTCCAAGCAGCGCATCATTTCGCGCCGCACGCGCAAGCGCATCACCATGCAGCTCGAAGAGCCCGAACACCCCGAAGGCCCCGGCATCCCGCCCCGCTACCGGCCGCTCGCCTCACTGCTGCTCAATACGCTGCACTCCGTACCGCTCTACGGCAGCCGCATCGCCGTCTATACCGACGGACGGTCGAAGATGGAAGCGCTGATGGAGGAGATCGCCCGCGCACGGCACCACATCCATATCCAGTATTACATCCTCAACGACGACCAGACGGGTTGCCGCCTGCGGGACGCCCTGGTCGCAAAGGCGCGCGAAGGCGTCCGGGTACGCATCCTCTACGACGACGTAGGCAGCCGGGGTGCCAAGAACTCCTTTTTCAAAGGGATGCGCGACGCCGGGATCGAAGTATACGCCTTCCTGCACGTCAAATTCCCGCTCTTCACCAGCAAGGTCAATTACCGCAACCACCGCAAGATCGTCGTGATAGACGGCCGCATCGGATTCATCGGCGGCATGAACATCGCCGACCGCTACGTCCGCGGCACGCAATGGGGCACATGGCGCGACACCCACTTCCGGATCGAAGGAAGCGGCGCCGCCGGACTCCAGGCCTCGTTCCTGAGCGACTGGTCGGCGACTACGAAAACGCATATTTCGGGGCCGGAGTACTACCCGCCTGTCGGGCATTTTACCGACGACATCCTGCAAATCGCCCCCAGCGGCCCGTTCGGCAAGTGGCGCGCCCTGTTGCAGGCCGACAGTTACGCCATCGCCCGCGCCCGGCAGCGGATCTGGATCCAGACCCCCTACTACCTGCCCTCGGAGGTACTCAACACGGCGCTTCAGGAAGCGGCGCTCGCAGGCATCGATGTACACCTGATGCTTCCGGCCCGTTCCGACTCGAAAGTCGTCGACCTTGCGACCCACTCCTACCTGGACGACATGATGAAGGCGGGGGTGAAAATCTCGTTCTACAAACCGGGGTTCCTGCATTCCAAGTTGCTGATCATCGACGACATGCTCTCGGTGATCGGCTCCGCGAACATGGATTTCCGCAGCTTCGAGCACAATTTCGAGATCAACGCCTTCGTCTACGACCGCGAATTCGCAAGCCGCATGGCCGCCATATTCGAAGACGACCTGACCCACTGCCACACCGTCACCCCGGGCGAATGGTTCACCCGCCCGCGCACCCGCCGCGTCGCGGAATCGCTTATGCGCGTCTTTTCGCCGCTGCTGTAAATTTCCGACGCGGCAGGCGGCTATTCGTATCCTCCGGCCTGCAGTTCCCGCTGCAATTCGGTCATGATCTCCTGTCCCAGCGCCGCACCGGCGGACATGCCCTCCTGCATGATCGCAGGGGTCGCACCGACCGCCTTGCGCATGACCGGCGTGGCGTAAAGGGCATTCAGTTCACGCAGATCGGCGAGCGTCAGATATTTGGAATAGATCGGCACATAGATATCGACCATGCGGGCGCGCATCTTCTCATTGAATTTCGAGATTATCTTCTCCCAGACGGCTTCCGAAACCGACGGGGCGGAGGTTTTGAGGTACCCGACCATCTGGGTCATGACCACATCGGCATTCCGGAGCGCCCCGGTCAGCTCCATCATCTCGGCGACCGCATCGCGGTATTCGTCCGACTGCGCACGGGCGGGCAGCGCCGCGGCAAACACGGCGCACACGACAAGGCAAAGGATTTTTTTCATCGGTATGGGGTTTAGGTTAGGTGTCAGATCTCCACGATCCCCTTGCGGATGGCATAGACGACCAGGCTGGCGGTGTTTTTACAGCCGGTCTTTTCGAGGATGTTGGCGCGGTGCTTGTCGACCGTACGTTTCGAGATGAACAGTTCGTCGGCGATCTCCTGGTTCGACAGGCCGCGGCATACGGCCACCAGGATTTCGCGTTCGCGGGCCGAAAGCTCCTCGTCGGGGGCATCCTCGCGCGTACGCAGACGCCCCGCGAGCGACGACAGGAGCTGCGGGCTGAAATAGCTGCCCCCGGCCATCACCGTGTCGATGGCCTCGACCACGTCGCCGATGTCCGAGTCCTTGAGCAGGAAACCCCGAGCCCCGGCCTGCACCATGCGCGTATAGTAGCTCTCCTCGCCGAACATCGAAAGGGTGATGATCCTCAGTTCGGGACGCCGCGCCAGCGCCCGCTCGGTGGCCTGCGCGCCGTCGATACCGGGCATGGCGAAATCCATGAAAACGATGTCGGCCTCCAACTCCGGCAGCATGGCGAGGAACTCCTCGCCGCTGGCCGCCTCGCCCACCACGCGGCACCCGGCGCAATGCTCCAGCAGCCCCCTGAGCCCGTTGCGGAAAAGCGAATGGTCGTCTACAAGTACTATCGTGCGTTCCATATCAGTTGCGTTTGCGGCGGCGAAGCCTCTGCGATGCCTGCTCCTCCTGCGTATTGACACGGATCGCGGCGCGCATCCCCCGGCCCTTGGCGCTGGCGATGTCGAACACGCCGCCCAGCGAATTGATGCGCGACGAGATGTTCGAAAGCCCCATGCCGCAGTCCATCATGGCCTGCGGATTGAATCCCCGCCCGTCGTCCGTATAGTCCAGTGCCAGTTCCGTCCCGTTCTGCGACAGCGAAAGGTTGATCGACGAACATGCGGCGTGCTTGAGCGAATTGTTGATCAGCTCGCAGATCACCCGGTAGAGAATCACCTCGACGTCCGTATCGAACCGCTCCGCACGGAGGTTGGTCGTGAAGCGGATTTTCACGTCGTGCATCGCGGCGCTCTTGTCGATGAAGTTCTGCACGCCCCGCGCCAGCCCGAAGTCATTGAGCACGTGGGGCGAAAGGTTGTTCGAAATCTCGCGCAGCGAACGGATCGCCTCGTCGATCACATAGGTCGTATTGTCGATGATCTCGCGCTGGTCCGCAGAGCGCTCCTCGCGCGAAAGCGCCGAGAGCGACATCCGGGCCGACGACAGCAGCGGGCCGAGTCCGTCGTGCAGCTCCTTCGAGAAACGCGACCGGGCCTTCTCCTCGGTGCGGAGCACGGCCGTAAGGATGCGTTTGTTGAGCAGCTGCCGCTGCCGGTTCAGGCGGTCGATGTATTTGAACAGCTTGTGGGCGTACATGACGCCGATCGACAGACATACCGAGACCACGATCCCCAGATAGCCGAACCACCAGCGCGGCACGTAGTGCCCGCCGGCCATCAGCAGCTGCACGAACCGCTCGACGGAGAGCAGCGAGAAGCCCACGATGAAGAGAATCCACACCGAGTTGTACTTGGTGGCGCGTACCAGCCGCAGGGCGTAAGCCGTGGCGAGGGTCTGGACGATGATCGAAATGACGAGCAGGATTTTGATCAGCATAGGCCTGACTATTTACTTTACTGCAAATATACGATTATTTCAGCACTTCGGCAAGCGCTCCGAGCTGACGGTAATCCGTCAGGTCCACCTGCACGGGCACCACCGAGACGTAACCGTGCGACAAGGCCCATTCGTCGGTGTCCTGCGCCTCCGGCTCCTCGTTGACGAAGGCTCCCGTAAGCCAGAAATACTCCCTGCCGCGGGGATCCTCGTGGCGGTAGAACTCCTCGCGCCAGAAGCCACGGTTCTGGCGGCAAAGACGGATGCCGCGCAGCTCGTCGGGCCTGCCGACCGGAACGTTCACGTTCAGGCAGAGCGGCAGCTCGATCCTGTTTTCGAGCACGCTGCCCACGATCCGCCTGCCGTACGCCACCGCCGCCTCGAAATCGGCGTCCTCGCCGTGATCGTCGAGCGACAGCCCGACGGCGGGACAGCCGTAGAAGCTGCCTTCGATCGCCGCGCCCATCGTCCCCGAATAAAGCACGTTCACGGCGGAGTTGGAGCCGTGGTTAATGCCCGAAATCACCAGATCGACGCGCTCTTCGCGCAGCAGGTAATCGAACGCCATCTTCACGCAGTCCACCGGCGTGCCGGAAAAGGCGTACACCTCCAGCCCCTCTTCCTTCCGCACGCAGCGCAGGTACAGCGGGTTGTACATCGTGATGGCTTGGCTCATGCCGCTCTGCGTCGTTTCGGGCGCCACCACGACCACGCGACCGAAGCCGCGCGCGACCTCCACGGCCGCCGCAAGTCCTTTCGAATCGTATCCGTCGTCGTTGGTGACAAGTATCAGTCTCTCTTCCTTCATAGTCTCAAATTTATCGCAAAGACAGCACAAACCGTTCTCAAATGCGTATCCGCACAAAATTTTCCCGGCATTCGACCTGCCGGTCCGGCGTCTGTCTCCCCGCAAAGATAGTGAAAGGCGGGCGACAAAACGAAAATTTGTTTCCGATTTTGTCCGTGGCGCACCTTGTTTTGTCCATGGCGCACCTTGTTGTCCATGCCGTCCCGTTGTGTCCATGCCATCCCGTTGCGTCCGTAGCGCCCCTCCCGTTGTGCATGCCGCCCCTTGTTTACCAAAACCGGCTCTCCTTTTGCCCAAGCCGACTCGGTTATGTCCAAGCCGGCCCCGTTGTATCCAAGCCGCCTTCCGCTTTACCAAAGCCGTCTCCCGCTCCGCCCCCCCCCGTTCCGCCCGAACCGCCCCCGTTTTCCGTAAAGACAACGATAAATCGCGCCCCGAAACGATATTTTTACACCCCGTTTGCGCCGAATGAAAAAAACTTCGTATATTTGCACTCCCTTTCAGGGCGTATATCAACCTCTTTCATTGGGTGCCGCGCGGTTGCGGAAGACGGCGGGGACGGCTCAGGCGGTCCGAAGCCGCGGACGCGGGATTACGGATCAGGGTATCCGTATGGTAAGTCGGGCACAGCGGGAATGTTGGGTGCGAAACACAATAATTGTTGCAACAATGAACAAAGACGCAATCATCAAGCTCGTAAACGAGCAGATGTGGGCAAAGACGGATGCCGATGTTCCGTCGTTCAAGGCCGGTGACACGATCACCGTATCCTACAAAATCGTCGAGGGTAGCAAGGAGCGCGTGCAGAGTTTCCGCGGCGTAGTTATCCAGATCAAGGGTTCGGGCAAGACCAAGATGTTCACGATCCGCAAGGTTTCGAACGGCGTGGGTGTCGAGCGTATCTTCCCCCTCTATTCGCCCCACATCGACAAGATCGAGGTCAACAAGATCGGTGTCGTACGTCGTGCACGCATCTACTACCTGCGCGACCTGACCGGCAAGAAGGCCCGCATCAAGGAGAAGCGCATGACCAGCGCGGACAAGAAATAGTCCGGGCCGTCAGCAAGAAAAAACAGGAAGGTTCCCCTTCCTGTTTTTTTGTGCCCGCCCCCGAAAACTCCCGCCGCCCCGAGTAACGGCCTGTACAGGCGGCCATCTTCGACGACCTGTTTCGACAGCAACAGAAGTTCCGGCCCGGAATTCCGCCCCGGCCGCGGCCCGCGCCAGCCTGCCGTCCGCACTTACAGGCCCGCCGCCCCGAACTCCCCTCCCGGCGCAGGTTCTCCGCCGCACGATCCGGCATAACCGGGAAAGGCGACGAGCGGAACCCCGAAATATTGGGCATCCCGCCATGAAGCGCCGCTGACAACATGCCGCAAGAAACCCGGCGTTCTCGGAACGCCGGGTTTCCCGTAACTCGCAACCGGTTCTGCGGATTACTCTTCGACCGGAATATCCTTGTTGACGTTCTTCGAACCGATAAGCGCATAGTAGAGCATATAGGCCAGACCGGCTACGATCACCCAATAGCTCGTCAGGTAGCCTACGCCGCCCGTCAAATCGACGATGCCGTTTTGCAGCAGGGGAAGGATACCGCCGCCGCAGACCAGCGCCATGAAAATACCGGAAGCCTTTTCCGTATATTTACCCAATCCCTCGACCGCCAAGTTGAAGATGCCTCCCCACATGACCGAAGTACAGAGACCGACGAGCACCAGCAGCGCGGCACTCACCGGCACGTTGACCAGTCCGAAGCCCTCCGCGCCGTTGAAAACCGGCAGGTTGACCGGCACGTTCGGCGCGAACATGGCGCCCAGCGTCAGCAGCAGGCCGGCCGAAGATACGACCATCAGCATGCTTTTCGCCGACACCTTGCTGCCGATCATTGCACCCAGAAGCCGGCCGACCAGCATCAGCAGCCAATACGTGGCGGCGACCGAACCTGCGATAGCCTCGACGTTCACGCCGCTGCCCAGCACATTCAGCTCAGGATTCTGCAGCCACTTCTGCAGCACGTTGGGAACGCCGACTTCGACACCCACATAGACGAAAATCGCCACGGAACCGAGAATGAAGTGACGGAACGAGAGCGGGCTGTATTTCGACGTCTCGGCGACTTTCTTGCCCTCCGTCTTCTGGGTCTCCGGAATATTCGTCAGCGCGATCACGATGAATGCGAATGCGAAAATGGCCAATGCGCCGTACATCAGCGGGAATACGTTGCTGATCTGCGCATTCTTGATACCCTCCGGAATCAGCAGGCCGGTCAGGATGATGACCGCCGTGCCGCAGAGCGAGTTGAACGAGCCGCCCGCCTGAATGAGCTGATTGCCTTTGTTTCCGCCTCCGCCGAGCTTGTTGAGCATCGGGTTCACGACGGTGTTGAGCAAACACATGGAGAAACCTGCGATGAAGGCGCCGAGCAGATAGACGCCGAAGCTCTCGACCGAGCCGGAGAGCGTCTGGATGCCGACGCCGGTAAAGCCGACGGCGATAGCGACCAGTGCGGTTTTCTTGTAGCCGTACTTCTGCAGCATGTTGCCGGCAGGATACCCCATGATCGCATAAGCGATGAAGTTCGCGAACACGCCCAGCGTTCCCATCCAGTTGGGCACATTGAACTGGTACTTCAGAATGTCACCCATAGGTGATGCCAGATTCGTCACGAATGAGATCATACCGAAGAGGAAGATCATCACAATGATCGGCAAAGTGTAATTTTGTTTTTTCGTCTCCATTGAGTTTTATGAAATTTAGGTTAATGAGTTTTCCCGTTTACCGGTCCCGTTCGGCGATGTAGGCGCAGAGGTTCGCCAGCGCCGTACGGTAATCCGACGCCTCGTATTCCGAGAGCATCTCCACGGCCCGCGCGATATAGCTGCGCATCACCTCGGCGGCGAAGGTCAGTCCGCCTTCGTTCTCGACCGTACGCTGCAGGTATTCCACCGACTCCTCGTCGTCGTGGCAGCACGCCAGCCGCCCCAGCAGCTCCGTGCGGCGTTCGGCCGGCACCTTGTCCAGCACGGCCAGCAGCGGCAGGGTGATCTTGCCCTCGCGCAGGTCGTTGTTCGCGGGCTTCCCCGTCTGCGCCGTGCGCGTGTAGTCGAGAATGTCGTCCTGTATCTGGAATGCCATGCCCACGGCCTCGCCGAAGCGGCGCATCAGGGCCACCTTCTGCGGCGAAGCGCCCACGGCCATCGCCCCGGCCGAAGCGCTGACGCCGATCAGGCACGCCGTCTTCTTATAGATGATGTCGAGGTACGCCTGCCGCGTCATGGTGTGCTTCTCGGCGCACTCGCTTTGCAGCACCTCGCCCTCGCAGAGCGCCGCCATCGACCCGCAGACGTGCGTCACCAGATCGAACTGGCCGCTCCCAAGACCGATGCTCAGGTTGCGGGCCAGAATGTAGTCGCCCAGAATCACCGCCTTGTGCGACTGCCAGCGCGCATTGGCCGACGGCTTGCCGCGACGCATGTCGGCTTCGTCGATCACGTCGTCGTGAATCAGCGACGCCACGTGAATCATCTCCACGAGCATGGCGGCCAGATGGACCCGGCGCCCCTTGGCCGCTTCCGCCACCGGCGAATTCATCGCGGCCGACAACAGCACCAGCAGCGGCCGGATGCCTTTGCCGCGCGACGACAGGGCGTAGCGCAGCATGTCGGAGAGCAGTTCCCCCTCGGCCGTAAACTGACGTTCGACGAATTCGTCGAACGCCTCCAGTTCCGCAGTCACGGGTTTGCGGATCGTATCGAGTGTAATCATAAAGCCTATTCTGTTCGCGGCAACGGACGCAACACGGCCCGGAGCGAAGTCCGATTCGGGAAATCCTCCGCACACCGGGTCGCCGCATATCTTTGGCAAAGATAGTGATTTTTCGCAATCGCGACTCGTCAAGTAAATGTTTTTTCGTACCTTTGCGAAGCTTAATACGTTCACTCAGACAGCGTGCGCCCCGGCGGAATGCGGACCGCGCCCGGCTTCCGCCCTGAGCCTGCACGGTCTCCGGCCACCGGATAACGACTTGAAATATGGAATCTTCGAAAACGATCATACGCCGGCTGCTGCCGGCCGCGGCGGCCCTCGCGCTCTTCTTCGTGGTGAGCGCAGTCTACTTCGCCCCGCAGTTCCGCGGCGAGGTGCTGCCCCAGCACGACGTCATGCAGTACGACGGCATGGCCAAGGATATCAACGACATGCGCGAATCCACGGGCGAAGATCCCCAGTGGACGGGCCGCATGTTCGGCGGCATGCCCGCCTACCTGATCAACGTGGCCTACCCGGCGCAGCTCGTCAAGAACACCCTCGGCCGGGTCGTCAAGATCATCGACACCCCCGCCGCCTTCCTCTTTTTCGCCATGACGGCCATGTGGCTCATGCTGCTGATCTTCGGCGTCATCATCCTGCGGCTGGCCTACATCCAGCTCTTCGATTCGCGCTACGACGATCTGGCGCGCGCCAACGTGCTGCGCCACGTCGTGCAGTACCCGCCGCGCGGCGAGGTCTTCGACCGCAACGGCGAATATCTGGTGCAGAGCCGCGAATGCTACGACCTAATGGTCATATCGAGCGAAATCGGCAAACAGGGCTTCGACACGGCCCGCATGTGCGACGTGCTGGGACTTTCGCGCGCCCGGCTCGAACGCGAACTGGCCAACGCGCGGATGCGTCCGCGGGCGCCGCGGCTGATTATGAACTACATCTCCAAGGAGGACAAACTGCGCTTCGACGAGTGCAACTTCCGGGGGTTCTACACCGTCTACCGCACCGTCCGCCGGTATCCCCGCGAAGTGGGCGGCAACCTGCTGGGGTATGTGAGCGAGGTGAACCCCGACTACCTGAAGCGCAACCCCGAATACAAGACGGGCGACTACGTAGGGATGAACGGCGTGGAGTCGGCCTACGAGCCGCAGCTCCGGGGCCGCAAGGGCGTCCGGATTCAGGAGATCGACACCCACGGGGCGATCAAGGGTTCCTACATGAACGGC
>ERZ827186.1371-NODE-1371-length-20462-cov-3.436321_pt1 | contig 20462 bp, 18 predicted proteins | sample MGYA00519918_ERZ827186 | MGnify/ENA primary metagenome ERZ827186 (study PRJEB31778, sample SAMEA3449275) | human gut metagenome | biome: human gut; feature: human-associated habitat; material: faeces | place: United Kingdom | collected 2010/2012 ...
ATGGAAGTGGCAAATCAGAGAATTATTCGTGTTGTTGTAAAAAGACTTGTTGACGAAAGTACAAACGAAGAAAAAACAACAGACGAAAAAGAAAAAGAAGAATAATACATACAAAATAAAGAGCCAAGCACCCAAAGCCTTGGCTCTTTTCAGATATTGATACGGAGAATAAATTATGAGCAATACAAAAGAAAACATAAAAAGAGGCAGCTGCCCCGTATATAAAAAATGCGGCGGATGTCAGTTGCAGAATCTCACCTACACCGAGCAACTTAGCTTTAAACAGAAAAAAGTTGAAAAACTGCTCTCAAAATTTTGCAAGGCAGATAAAATAATCGGTATGAACACACCCTATCATTACCGCAACAAGGTTCAGGCAGCGTTCAGGACAGATAAAAACGGTAAAATAATTTCGGGTGTCTACCAATCGGGAACTCACCACATCGTCGGCATTGACGAATGTATGACAGAAGATGTAACGGCGGATAAAATCATAGTTGCCGTACGAAAAATGCTTAAATCTTTCAAGCTCACAACCTATGACGAGGACAAGCAGAGAGGTTTTTTAAGACATATACTTGTAAAAAGAGGCTTTGCAACAAACGAAGTAATGCTTGTTTTGGTAACAGGCACTCCTGTTTTTCCGTCAAAAAATAATTTCGTAAAAGCGATTACCAAACAGTTTCCCGAAATCAAAACAGTTGTTCAAAATATAAATCCGTACAGAACAAACCTTGTGCTCGGCGATGTGCAAAAGGTACTGTACGGCAAAGGATACATTGAAGATATTTTGTGCGGATGTAAATTCAGAATTTCATCAAAGAGTTTTTATCAGATTAACCCTGTGCAGACCGAGGTGCTTTACAACAAGGCAATTGAATTTGCAAATCTGAAAGGCAAAGAAACAGTGCTTGACACCTACTGCGGAATCGGCACAATCGGAATTGTTGCCGCAAAGCACGGTGCAGGCGAAGTTATAGGCGTTGAACTTAACAAAGACGCAGTCAAGGATGCGGTGCAGAACGCAAGAGCAAACAATTTGAAGAATATAAGATTTTATCAGGGCGATGCAGGCGAATTTATGGAGGCAGTCGCAGAAGAAAGCGAAAAGCCCGATGTAGTATTTATGGACCCGCCGAGAGCAGGAAGTGACGAAAAATTCCTCTCTTCCCTTATAAAAATGTCGCCAAAAACAGTAGTATACATCTCCTGCAACCCCGAAACCTTAGCAAGAGATTTGGCATACATAGATAAGAACAGCACATATAAAATCCAAAAAATCCAACCCGTAGATATGTTCCCACATACAGCGCATATTGAGACGGTTGTTCAGTTGGTTAGAAAAAAGCCGGATACATATATCGACATTACCGTTGATATGGACGAGCTGGATTTAACATCATCCGAAGCAAAGGCAACCTATGATGAAATAAAAGATTACATATTCGATAAACATTGTATAAAAGTATCTTCGCTTTATGTTGCTCAGGTAAAGCAAAAGCACGGTATTATCGAAAGAGATTGTTACAACAATCCCAAAAAAGATAACCCAAAGCAGCCTCAATGCCCGCCGGAAAAAGTAAAGTTGATTGAGGAAGCACTACGACACTTTAAAATGATACCTTAATTGCATAGCGGAAAGACATCAATCGAAAGGTTGGTGTCTTTTTCTATGCTTAAAAATCCGCACATTCGACAAAACAAAGACCTCCTTGTAAAATTGTTTTACCAAATACAAGGAGGTTTCATTATGAGCAAAGAACTTGAAAATCAAAAATTAAATTATGTAACACAGGGCGATTATTGCTTGCCTTGCGTTAGAACGAAAGAGCAAAATGAACTGCATATCGGAGTGTGGGCAAACCGACACAGACAGTATCTTAAACAACATCATCGCATAAAATATTACAATCTCCTAACATCGGAAAGGCTGTACCCTTATCTTGCGGATATAGAGGAACAGGCAGGAGCAATGTTCTCACAGCTCGTCAAATCTCTTGCCGAAAAGGAAAATGTTACAGAAAAACTGAAAGCGGATAATCCTATGCTATGGGTGCAGAAGATGAATAACATCCGCAACAGAGCAATGGAAGTTGTGAATGGCGAGGTGATTTTTGTATGAGAAAAACCGTAATATTCACAATGATATTGACTCTCATTTTTAGTACGGTTGGTTGCACTGCCCATAGCAAGCCGGACAAAAAGGCGATTGAAAATTCATCGACTAACGCTGTAATTGATACAACGCAATCGGAAGAATTAACCGAGAAAACAGGGAACGAAACAGTTGAGAAAAGTACATTTGCGGAAGAAACGACACAGACGACTACCGCTGAAACCGGTACAGAAAAGGTGCCAAATGAGACGATTTTTTCTCAAACAACAACAGCAAATACCGAGCCAAAGCAAGATACTCATACGCAAACAGAACCGCCCAAAAGCGAAAAATCAGAGCCTGAAATAACAACAAATACTGCATCGGAAGTCACAACAGCAGTTGAACAAATTGAAGAATTCGATATCAACTATTGGATTTCTTACGCACAGAATTACGCTCAAAGTATTGGATTTACTCTCGATGAAACCGCAATAGAATGTTGGGACAATCCAATATCCGCTAATGCAAACAACAAAAATATCGGCGCTGATATTGAAAGCAGATTGAATAGATATAGGAATGATGAAGGCTTTATATCGGTTTGGATATGGGCAGAAAAAATATCCGATACACAGTATGAACTCTACATCGGATACGCATAAAGAATTGAGCACGGATTGCAGAAATACTCTGTTGTCCGTGCTTATTTTTTGTTTGATATTTACTTTTGAATGTTAATACTGTCACAGATAAAAGGACATGTGCAATCTTAGCGAGCAGACCGGTTGGATAACCAAACGGTAATCTGCCCGCTTTCTGCACATACTGAGCGAGCAGACCATTTATGGACAGGTTGTCCAAAACGGTGCTGTCGCTCGTGCTTTCAGCGAGCAGTGTATTTATGGATACATTCCATAAATACCTCGTTAGGGTTACACCCTAAGACCTAATTTAGTTTTAGTTATCTTTTTTAGGAAGCATATCACTTAATAGTTCTGTCGCTGTCTTATTGGTTAACACATAATGTTTTTTAGTAGTGCTATCAGAAACATAAAATCTTATTTTTTTGTTTTCTTTGAGCTTTCCTTTTTTTATACAATCTGAAAGGGCATTATAAAAGAGCGTTTTTTCATAAACCAGAGTGGTTCCTTCTTCAATTTGCAATCTGTGCGGTAATTTAACTTGTAATATGCGACCAAGGGGAGAAGTGTCGGGAACAATTAACATCTGTGAGCCATCGTCAAGTTCAAATCCCCAGTTTTGGATTACGACATCTCGGTTGCCTATGTTAGTAATGGTAACGCCAATATAATGGCGAAATGTATTTCCGTTTTCCGGTACAATAGTTATATTATCGGTAAAAGATAATTGCACTTTTTTCTTATAGTTTAGTTTAGTTTGCCATAATGCAACAATAACTGCAACAAATGTTGCAAGAGCTCCTAAAGTTCCGCCTATTGCTCCAAAAGCAGTCCAAAACAAATTCCAATCCATAGAGACATTCCTCGATTTTCTCATTAATAATACATCTGATTTTGTCTAAAAAACAACCAACATATCGGTGATAATTATGATTTATAATTTCTTCATATCACTATCAAATTCCACCGTACGCACATCTCTGTTAAAGAAATGGAATCCCCAAATCTTGTATTTGTTGTCATCAGCAAATTTAGTAACGGGTATTGCTTTTGATTCAATCTGTAAAAGGAAATCCTCTTTCCAACTATCTTTTTCTACAAGATGTGTTCCTTTTGGTTCAATGAATATTTGCAATTGTTCATAACCATCTTGTTTCGGCAGATGCAGGAACAAAAGATAGTCCGGTTCAAAGCGCTCGCCGCCATCAAAAGAATATATTGCAAGCTGGCGTTCGTTACGAACAAGATACACTTTATCGTATTTATCTTTTAAGTCTTTCACATACTCTTTAAAGTAAGCGACAAATGCTTTTTCTTCACTTGTACCGTAATTATCCTCGAAAACAAACCAGTCCTCTTTTGAAAGATCCATTTTCCAAGCAATAGGAACGCTGTTGTCGTTTTGGGATATACCGAGCCCGCCATCGTGCGGGTCAATATAATTGCAACGCTTGTTCTTAAAAATGTCGTGAATGTACTGTGCCGTAAATTCACTGCTGCCCTCATATGTTTCTTCAATGCCGGAAATATTCTCAGCAATCTTTCCAAGAGCTTTTACACACGCAGAATATAAGATATCGGTACTCGGCGTCTCATATTTCGATGTGATGTGAAGTCGTATATATCCTAAATAATTTTTGCCTTTAACAAATTCATTTGTTGATTTTAAGTTTGGAAAATACGATTTCAACACATTAAATTTGAAAACACTGTATTTACATAACGCCTTATAAACGATTGCATAGTTTATATCCGCAATATCACCTATTGTGGTTCTGTATGTATATGTATTTGGGTTGCTGTCTTGTGACGAATTATCTTCCATAATAACATCCTCGCCTGAACGTCCCGTAGCTATAGAAATATTAAATATCTTATCACGGACAGACGGCAACAAGCCAACAACTTCATTACGGCTTTTCAAAAGGCGTTCGTTTACAAAAACATATCCGCTCTTGTAAATATCATCCTCTTTAAATTCGTCTTTTAATACATAAATTCTCGTAACCGTCTTATCAAGGTCAATACCGATTTCACGCAAAGCAGTATGTAACTCGCTGATATAACGAGGCTCATTCCAACAATGATAATACAACTCTTCGCATATGCGGAGTGGATTATCTATATCATTGTCGTATTTGCGCTGATATTTTTCCTGTTCTTCTGTAATTTTGAAAGGACAATAACGAGCACCGCGACCGATAAGCTGGGCTTCTTTCATTGTCGTCTTTCCGGGAATACCGTTCTTTCCGTCTCGGGTTTCATAAAGGCGCACAATATCAAAAAGGTTAAGTACATCCCAACCCTCATTTAACTTATCCACTGCAAAAACAGCACGGTACGGATTTGTCTTATCCTCTAATGAGTTAAGCATTATTTGCTTATTTTCAACATCTTGATTGTCATTTGCTGAAATGCAATGTTCTTCCGAAAAATCATCTTTCAATTCACTTGCCAGTTCATCATAGGAAATACCGTTTTTAATAAAGTATTTTTGTGCCTCTGCAAGCGTTTCACTCGTTGATTGTTCAAAAAGGTTCTTTATACGCTCACCGGATAAAGACTTCACCATATCGATAATTTTCGCCATGTTTGCAGCATTTTCTTTTATCAATCTTGACTGAAAAAATACTACCGGCTTTATGTTTTGACGGTAATCCTGAAACACTTTATAGCGATACTGACTTAATATTAAAGCCTGTAAAGCACGGTCTTCTACATCTAAGTCTGAACGCAGAGTCTTTATTTCTTTTGAATATCTGTCCGCACGGAATTTGTAAAGAGGATAATCAAAGACTATCTTATTCTCGTATTCTGCCTTAATTAGCGGATTTTTAATATCGCAGGTCGCCGTAAATTCAAGCAGTACATTATCACGGTTAGCTCCGAAAATGCGATGAACAGTGTATTCCCAGCTTTTATAGTTTTCTTCTTCGTCCTTGCTCATCTTTTTTGTATCAGCGTTTAAGTGATGAGCTTCATCAGAAATAAGTACCACTTTCCGGTTTGCAAAATCGTCAACAGACAAAGAATTTTCTTTGACACTCCACATATCCGAATGAAGCCCCTGGGTAGTAGTGAAGCAGATATTGATAGCAGTATCATCACTATACTGGAAGTTGGATACTTCCTTAATCTTTATCTTTTCGCCGTCAATAGTTATTTCATCTGCAAAAAGAAATTTACTTGATACGCTGTTTAGAAAATTTTCCTTTGTCTTTTGAACAATGTTCGATAGATTTACAAAGAACAGAAAATTGCGATAGCCATGCTTATAAAGATACAGCATAAGCCCTGCCATAATAAGTGTTTTGCCCGAGCCTGTTGCCATATGAAAAAGCGTTTGTGTCGGTTTTTGGCAAAGCTTATCATTTTCAAAATATGTAATAAAATTTTCAAAAGCCGCTGTCTGATAAGGGCGCAGTTCAAAATTCGGGTTCAAATTGTCCGGTATATATTGCACAAGTTCTTTTGAAACGCCGACTTCACGCAAAGTATCGATTTTTTCATAAAGGAACGGCATTTTTTATACCTCCCCGTAAAAGCTTCTTGTAAACGCTTTATCTTCTTCTGAAATTCCGAATGTTTCATCATCAATGTCGCAGTAATTTACATAGAGCTGGTTTTTGTCCAGAAGTTCCATAAGCAATCTTTTCTTGTCATCAATAGTTAACTTAATAAATTCGTCTGAATTTACATCAATATCCTTCGGATTGACTTTGTAACTGATAAAGCCCGTTTCAAGTATTTCGCCATAAAGCTTTGTCAATTCTTCATTCGTCGTTGCTTTCTCAATGACGTCAACATAATTCTGATTTAATTTTGCAAGTTCGCAATATACGAAAGAGCCCCCACCTTGCCAATTTACAGCTTGAGAAATACCTCCTTGTTCTCCGTCTATAACCTTTTTCATTCGTTCAACGGAAATCGTTTCAATATAGTCCATTTGATCAACGCCAATATATCTTCTTCCCATTTTGTGTGCAACTGCACAAGTTGTTCCCGAGCCTAAATAAAAATCAAGAACAAGGTCGTTTTCTTTTGTTACTGCTTTAAGCAAAAAGGCGATAACGCTTTCTGGTTTTGAATACGAAAAATCAATTCCCATCTTTTTAAGATGTGAATTAGCATCTTCGTTGGTCCCTACACCTATTGCTTTTGATAGGTATTCATTATCAATGAATTTTTCAGGCGCCATATAGGTTGCCTCTGCTCTTTGAAAACGAACCGAAAACTTATTGGTTTTAACAAGAAAATAAGTTCCTTTCGAAACTTCTTCATCAAGCATTGGTTGACTCCACTTGAATTCGCCTTTTAAGACAATTTTTCTATTGTTTGTTCCATTAACGACATTAAAAGGGGTTAGAATCTCAACTCTATCTAGTTTTGAGCAATCATAAAATCCATCGGGAATATTAAAACGAATAGAACCTTTTGGGAATGTTAGATTATGAATACTATTACCAGAGTTCAACAAAGGAGCGTCGCCATTTTCAGTTTCTTTACCTATATATTCTCTTGACAAATCTTTTCTTTTTTCAAAGCAAATAATATATTCGACAGAAGAACGAGATTTTTTAGATAGGGAATCTGGATTGTCTGTGTTTTTCCAAATGAAAGTTTCTACAAAGTTTTCAGAGCCAAAAACTTCTTCCATTAACATTTTTAGATAGTGTACACCATTTTCGCCAATATGACAGAATATTACACCGCTTTCTTTCAAGAGGTCTTTTGCGATCTTTAATCTGTCTTTCATAAACACTAACCAAGTCGACAGTTTGAAGTTTGAATTGTATTTGAAAGCATCTGCCGGTTTGTTTTTATCAAAATAATATGGGGGATCAATATAGACGCAATCAACCATATTTGCATATTTTTTTCTTAAAGTAGATATAACTAACAAGTTATTACCTTTGACAATTAGGTTGTCTTCATCGAAATTCACTATATTTTCTTCAACGCCCTCTTTCGTGAATCTTTTTGCATTCGTAAATACTTTCGGATAAAGAAGTCTGTCCACTTCGTCCGGAGCAAGTGTTTCGTTATAAAAAATCTCACTGCGCTTTTGGTCTTCCTTTGTCTGACCACCCTCTAACACACAATCTTTGTATGGGAAAACAAGCTCTACATCATTAGACGCAGAAATGTACTCACCTTTGTTGTTTACAAGTCCGATTTTGTTTTTATAACGGGTATAACTATCCGGCAAAAATTCACGGTTATTGATTACCCAGCCGAAACCGACTTTATCAAAAACGGCAATGCCGTCTACATCCGTAAAAAAGTGTTTTCTTGTTTCTTCGTTAGCATAGAGTGCTTTTATAAGTTTTGCATCCATCTGCATTGCCGCTTCGTAAACAGCATTGCGGAGCAATTGCGCGTCGTCAGAAAAGAAACGTTCGTCACTTTTTAATACATCTAAAACCTCATCGTAGAAATTCATAATATTTCCTCCTAAACTACATCCACTCGCCATTGGCGGCAGACGGTTGTTTCATAAAATTTACTCCTCAACCGCCGCAGCCAACGGCTTTTTAAGGATTGTTTTTACCGTACTAAACACTTAATATTTGGTATATATCTGCAAAATACACACAGGCTTGAAGAAAAGATATGTGCAGAAAACGCTGTTATCCAAAAATTAAATTTTTTCATTTTTGGGAAACGGTTATTTATCAAGCAGCCAATCTGCTACATCAACAATTTTTACGCCTTCATATTGGTATTCGGGGTTTCTCGTTCGTGCTATTACCATTTTAGGGTAGGCGTCTTTTATTTTGAGCAGAGGTTCTACTTCTCGTTTAAATGTTTCCGGCAAAGAGATATTATCCGAAACCTGAATATATATCTTCTCGCTTCTTTTAAGCGCTACAAAGTCAATCTCTTTTTTATACAACACGCCGGCATAGACTTCATATCCGCGCCTGAGTAATTCCATAGCAACGATATTTTCAATAACTCTGCCAGTATCCAAGTTTTTTGTGCCGAGCTTTGCATAACGGAAAGTATGGTCGCTCAAATAATACTTATCGTTAGTCGTCAAATACTTTTTGCCTTTAATATCATATCTGCGTACTTTGTAAAAGGCAAAAGCATTGCACAGATACTGAAGATAATTACCGACTGTTTTATGGTTGATTTTATCTTTATTTGATGCGAGTGTATCTGTGATACTTCTTGCGGAAGTTAAGTTTGATACATTGTCCATCAAAAATTGAGAAATTCTGTCCATCAAGGCAGGATTTTTGATATTATATTTTTGCCTAATATCTCTTAAAATCAAGGTATCAAAAACATTTTCAATATAATCAAATTTGTCTTCCTGATCTTTATATAAATAAGAGCCGGACATACCGCCTTCAAGCATATATCTATCAAAAGCTGTATATTTGTCGGACAGACTGAAGTATTGAACATACTCTGCAAAAGAGAATGGGTACACTTTGATTTCAAAGGTCCTTCCGGTAAACAGGGTTGCCAAGTCCGAACTGAGCAAAAAAGCATTTGAGCCGGTGATATAAATATCATACTTCTCGGTTGCATGCAGATTGTTTATACACAGCTCAAAGCCGTTGCACATTTGAATTTCATCGATTAAAACGAAATTTTCCTTATCCTCTGCATAATTGCTTTCGATATGTTCGTTAAGGGCCTCATACTCTTTCAAATTGTCATATTTAGACAGGTTAAAATTGATGTGAATTATATTAGCGTTCGGAATGTTTTTCTGTACATAGGACTTGAAAGCTTCCAACAGCTTTGATTTGCCTGAGCGTCTTACACCGGTCAGCACTTTAATATCCGGGGTGCCGATAACGCCTATCATTTTATCTAAATATTGTTTTCTTTCAATCAGCTTCATACAAAATCACCTCTCAAATTTATTATATCTCATTTGTTTCCCAAAATCAATATATTTTCATTTTTGGGAAGTTGATTTGTAACGCTTCTGTTTCTGTACGATACTTTACAATTTAATAGTTTTTCAATCACTTTCTCCTCTCGGTTCGATGAATTGAGAGGAGATTTTTGTTTTTCAAAAAAATTTTTTCAAAAACACCCCCCAAGATTCCTTTCCCATTTCAAACAAGTGAAGGGACTTTTAATTTTCTTTTCAAAACACCCCCATTTTTTCGCTTCCCGGTTCAAACAAGTGAGGGGGTGTTAAAAATTTTTTTGAAATTGGGCGAATTTGGGTGTGCATTTTGACACCCTTTGTCCAAATGAGTGAAAGGAGTTTTTTCTATGGCAAGATTATCAAAGAAATTAAAACAGGAATGGGACTTTTTTATCAGTCCCAAAACAGGCAGAAGAACATACAACGATTTGTGCCGAAAATGTCGGAATGACTGTAAACAAAGCTTTCGGGCAATCGTTGTGTGTTGTCCGATGTACTGTTCCAAAAGAAGTGTCAAATCCGTACCAAACGGCAGCAATTTCAACAATTCGGGATGATGGAATAACAGATATTCACTTCAAAATAAAACGGCTTACAGAGAAAAATTTTGATAATTTCGACACCTTTTAGATACAGAAAAGTGGCTGCTGCGATTATCATTTTCGCTCGCCGTTCAATACACTTCAAATAGCAGGTAACCTTATAAATAAATATATAATTCTTACCTGCCGTAAAAGAAAGGACTTAAATATGATAGCAAATAAAGTATATACAAGAGACGAAATGAGAGAGGAACACATAATCACTTCCGATTATCGTTTCATAGACAAAGAGGGCGAATACTTTGCAAAACTGATAATGAGAGCAGAAGCAAGTAAAAATATGATGCGTCTTTTCTTTCAGTTAAGTGATGGGAGAAAGATTATCGCGCCTGTGTTCTGGTGGCAGAGTTATCTCGGCTTTTACGAAATAGATAACGGTACAAATCTGAGATTGATTTATGAGAGAAACGGCAAAGGTATCGCTCTTAAAAAAATAGAAATATTGGACAAGGAGAATTTGAAATGCAGGAAACCATAAAGAACATCAACATTGATTTACTTATTCCCTTTGAAAATCATCCGTTTAAGAAAAGAGACGGAATTGAAAACGAAGAACTGACAGAGAGCGTAAAAGAAAACGGTTTGCTTGAGCCGATAATTGTCCGTTCTTTTTCCGCCGGTACTTATGAGATTATCAGCTGTCACAGGAGAGTTGAGGCTTGCAAGGAATTGGGAATACAAATCGTTCCGGCAATAGTCAGAGAAATGTCAAAGGACGAAGCGGTAATAGCAATGGTGGATTCAAATTTGCAGAGAGAGCATTTACTACCAAGCGAAAAGGCCTTTGCTTACAAGATGAAATTGGAAGCGACAAAACATCAGGGAAAAGCAACTTCCCGACAAGTTGTCGGAAAGTTAGAAAGTGCAGATAAAATATCCGAGTCCGAAAGCGGCAGACAAGTCCAAAGATATATCCGTCTAACACACCTAATACCCGAACTGCTGAAACTCGTTGACGAAGAAAGGATAGCCTTTACTCCGGCTGTTGAACTTTCGTATCTGCCCGAAAATGAGCAGAAAATATTAGCCGAAGAAATAGAATACACAGACGCCACACCGTCGCTTTCACAGGCACAGCGACTGCGAAAATACAACGAGCAAGGCGGATTGTCCATAGACACGATATTTGCCGTGTTAAGTGAAGAAAAGCCAAATCAGAAAGAACAGGTCAAATTCAAAACCGAGGATATACGCAAGTATTTCCCAAAAAGTTATACAAGCCTTGATATGCAAAAAACAATCATAACACTGCTTGAAAAATGGCAGAGACAGAGAGAAAGAAACAGAGGTGATGCAAGATGATGACACTAAAAAGCGATAAAACCGGGCAAGCCGAATACGATAGGTTTTTAGACTTAATGGCAAAGATGTACTTAAAATATGGGGATAAATATCGTTTGGTAACAACGGAAGATGTTTTGAGACAATTTCCAAACCGCCAATGCAAGAATCGTAACAGTTCGCAGAAAGGGGCTTAGCCCCCCCTTCTGCCGTACATTGGAGTATTTATTTAGGCGGCAATATAATGTAAGCAAATCAGAAAGGAGTTATCGTATGAAAAGGAAAAATTGCTATATATACACCCGTGTATCAACCTCTATGCAGGTCGACGGTTTCAGCCTTGATGCACAGAGAGAAAAGTTAAGAAGGTATGCCGAATTTCAGGACTTTATGATTGCCGGAGAATATTCCGATGAAGGTAAGTCCGGTAAAAATATTGAAGGCAGGCCTGAATTCCAAACTATGCTTAACGACATTTCCGAAGGAAAAGACAATGTACAATATGTGCTGGTTTTCAAATTGTCTCGATTTGGCAGAAACGCAGCCGATGTACTTAATTCTTTACAACTGATGCAGGATTACGGGGTTAATCTTATCTGCGTTGAGGACGGTATTGACAGTTCAAAGGACAGCGGCAAACTTATGATTTCAGTGCTGTCTGCCGTTGCGGAAATTGAACGAGAAAATATTCTTGTTCAAACAATGGAAGGCAGAAAGCAGAAGGCCCGTGAAGGCAAATGGAACGGAGGATTTGCCCCATACGGTTATGAACTTATTGACGGCGAGTTAAAAATAGCCGAAGATGAGGCAGAAATTATTCGCATTATTTATGATAAATTCATTCATACCACAATGGGTGCCGGTACTGTTGCAAAATATCTGAATCGCCAAGGCTATATCAAAAAGAAACGCCAAAACGGAACTTTGGATGCATTTACAGCACATTTTGTAAAGCTCGTGTTGGACAACCCTATTTATTACGGAAAAATTGCTTTTGGTCGAAGAAAAACGGAAAAAATACAGGGTAGCCGTAATGAATATCACGTGGTAAAACAAGAAGAATATCCTGTCTATGACGGTATTCACGATGCGATTATCAGCGAAGAAGATTGGCTTTTAGCTCAGGATAAGAGAAAAAAGACAGGTATAAAGAATGAAAAAATATACAGTACAGAACATCAGCATTTATTGACCGGTATAATTAAATGTCCGATATGCGGTGCCGGGTTATACGGCAGTGTCAACCGCAAACGCAAAAAAGACGGAAGCTTTTACAGAGATTATTGGTATTACGCCTGCAAACACAGATTGGAATATGACGGACATAAATGTACTTTCAAAAAGCAAATTCATCAGGAAAAGATAAATGAAGCGGTTGTGGAAGTAATAAGGAATATCGTTAAAAATTCAAAGTTTGATTCTGCAATAAAAGAAAAATTAGATGCAAGTGTAGATTTATCTAAGTATGAAAAAGAAGAAGCATATTTAATGACACAGATAAGACAGCTTACTGCCGCAAAGGAACGACTTGGTTCTCAAATTGACAGGCTCGACTGTTCCGACAGGCATTACGAACAAAAATATACCGATATGCAAGACCGTATAAATTCATTATATGATGAGATTGCAGAGGCAACCGAAAATCTTGAAACTATACAAACACAAATCAAGGCTATAAAGGAACAAAAAATCTCTCAGAAACGAATATTTGAATTTTTGGAATTATTTGATATAATATATAATGAATTTACCGAATTTGAGAAGAAAGAATTTCTTCACAGCTTTATAAAGAAAATCGAGATATATCCCGAACCGTTGGAAAACGGTCAGATATTAAAGAGCATACAATTTCGTTTCCCGGTATATTATCAAGGGAACGAAGCCGATATGTTTATTCCGAATTTCGAAAACACAGTCGAGTGCGTGGTGGTGATGTCAAGGAAAGAGGAGTAAATCGGGATAGGTGGCTTAACGGTGTGGTTTGTGCGTATTGGTCAGGCTGTGCTGTTTTGGCAAGTTGGCTTTGATTTGGATACAAATAAGTGAATGCAGACAGCACACTAGAAGAAACGAATGGATAGATTTTTAGAGAAGAGTCTTCTTTCACTCGGAGATCATTATGTGTATGGACTCATAGATCCACGCAGTAAGCAAATTTTCTATATTGGAAAAGGCACTAAAAACAGAGTGTTCTTCGTGGATGAAAGATATGAGCAGGGATTTCCGTTGGATGAGAATGAAACATTCTACATTGGAAAGTCGATAGCCAGACTGAAGTTGAATCAGTCGGCACAGAATCCGATTACATATCTGAATCCACGATAGAGAGACAAATTTCATATTTAATGAAATTGACAAATCGGAATTTACGGAGGAAAATAGTAATGGCACTGTTCTTACTGATTACATATATAGTAATTTTTACATTTCAAATAATATTATTTGTGATAACCATTCGCAAGAAAACAAAAAAACTTTGGCGGATATTGTTTTCGTCAGAACTAATTCCGCTGCTTATATCCATAGGACTGATGATTTACTTTAATAATCTTCCTGGATATGGATTTATGCCAGGACTAACTTATTTGGGAGAAATATTGTTTAGTTTTGGAGCAGTTGTTTTGTACTGTATAAGTTTCCTGATTTCTATATGCAGTTATATTGCAATTTCATATAAACAAAGGAAACGCTGAATAAATCGTTTCTGTCGTTTGTTCACAGTCCTCTCAGTGACGTATTTTCGAGCGTTGCTCAAAACGGCGAAACGAATGCTTAGCATTAATCAGCTTTTTCCAAACTTAATTTGAGGTATTCCACTTGTGTGTTTATTTGAGTTCCTTGAATGAGCTTAAATATTATGTTAATATTTTAAAGAAGTTGGCGTGTAGTTGAGTAGAAAGATAAATCGGAATTTGAGGAGACAATGAAATGATTAGGAAACACGTTGCTGGTGATATAGATTCAGTAATGCAAATATGGTTGAATACGAATATTCAGGCACATAGTTTTATATCTCAAGATTACTGGAAAAGCAACTTTGATATGGTAAAAGAAATGATTCCACTTGCAGAAATATATGTGCATGAAGTTGACAATGCAAATCAGATAGATGGATTTATTGGATTAAATAACGACTATATTGAAGGAATCTTTATAAAAGATGTAGCACAGTCAAAGGGAACCGGAAAACAGTTATTGGATCAGGTGAAGAAAATCAAGTCCACTCTAAAATTGAACGTTTATCAAAAAAATGAGAGAGCAATTCAATTTTATCTGCGAGAAGAATTTAGTATCCAATCTGAATGTGTAGATGATAATACGGGAGAAAAGGAATTTACAATGGTATGGAAGTGCTAAATTCCAGTTTGTAGGGATGACATGAAAAATGAAGTTTAAGGAACAGAGCTTTCCCTGTTTGCCTATACAAATGATAGAGCAATTCAAGGTTATCACAGGCTCGAACCACTGGATTTCAAGGGAAAAGGTGCGTTACGCCATTCCCGTGTACAATAGGGGGTGAGTATGTTTTTCGTTGAACAACCGAGCATATTGAAACCATAGTATTGATGTCAAGGAAATAATCAAACAATCTATAATTCGGCTTGTTTGCTGACTTTTTCTAAATCTAAAATTATATATTTAACCATCAAAAGCACTCGGGTATATCTTATGGAAACATATCCAACGCAAAATTTCGTTCAGGTTGTAACCTTGAATTAAATATTATGAAAACATATATATTTCAAAAGCCATAAAAACTCCGCAACGCCACACATTTAATGTTTTATGCATACCGCAATATAAGGCAACTACTATGACGATAACAAAAAATCTAAACACTATTAGGAAAAATACAGTTTTAAATATCATAATACGGAAGAAAACAAGCTTGTATCATAAGGTACAATGTATTTATTGCAAAAAAAATTAAAATATACAATAATTTTCAGGAAGGTAAAAAATGTATCAAGTAACAGTTACACCTCAATTTCTAAGCGGCAAAGATACTTTTCGACAGGCAGTGCCTGCATTGTCATGGGCAGTTTTAATTTTTGCCACATTTATTTTGATGTGCGTATTTGATTTATATATTCTTGTGATACCGTTTCTGCTTGAATTTATATGTGTAATACCTATGGGAATATGGTCGGTAAAAAGGTCGAAAAAAATCAGAAAAGAATCCGCCAAACCAACAATAATAACACTCACAGCAAAAAGCGGAGAAATATACAAAGACAATATAAAGCTCAACTTATCGTATAGTGTGCCGAAAAACATAGTTTATATAGATAACGGACACAGATCGGGAAAATTTAAATTTTATACTCTCTCTTTTTCTGCGATAATTACAGGAAATGAAGTCAACGGATTTATTGATTTTTGTCTTAAAAATAATGTTAGATTCTTAGTCTAACTTTTTTGGGTCGGCTCATTCATAGCTACATTTCCAAATATTTTTTCTGTTTATATTATAAGAAAAACAAGACCTCATGAGAAGTCTTGTTTTTGTTCATCTGTATATACTTAAAGGTTATAACTGCTTTTTAGTTTTAACTGCTTCTTCCGCCGCTTTATTAAAACTGCCTGCGTCTGTTGCTCTTATAAAAGTTTCAATTTGCGGATTATACATCAAACCATCACCGATAAACTTTGATATATTTGATATTATAATTTATACGCTATTCTTTTGTCAAACCGACAAAAAGTGTAAATTTTTCGCAGCTTATCTCCAATTGAAAGTTATCAAACCGTAAACATAAATAAATCCTATAAACAGAGGTACAACATATTTAAAAATCGGTTTCATCCACGACTTAATCTTAAGTCCTTTGCCCTCGTTGGCCTCTTTGATAAAGTTATCCCAGCCCCAGCCGAATTTATTGCAACAGAAAAGAGCAAGAACAAGCGAACCCAGCGGAAGAATATTTGTAGATACTATGAAATCCCAGAAATCAAGCCATGTTGTTCCTTCGGAAAACGGTTGAAAATGAAGCACACTAAAACCGAGCGCCGTTGTAAGTGCAAGGACAAATACAACAATTCCGCAAATCAAACTTCCTTTGCGGCGTGACCAACCCGTTAAATCTCTAATCATTGCAAGGATATTTTCACACACGCCGAGAACGGTTGACAAAGCTGCAAAAACCATAAACAGGAAAAAGAGAGTTCCCCATATGCGGCCGCCTGCCATATTATTAAACACAGTTGCCATAGTGTCAAATAAAAGGCTCGGGCCTGAATTTACTTCAACACCATAAGTAAAGCAAGCAGGAAAAATTATTACACCTGCAAGAATGGCAACAAGAGTATCCAAAGAAATTATATTAACAGCCTCGCCCATAAGGGAATGGTCTTTGCCTATGTAACTTCCGAAAATAGCCATTCCGCCCATACCTGTTGACAATGTAAAGAATGCCTGATTCATTGCCGCCACTATAACCGAGCCGTCAATCTTTGAAAAATCGGGTTTGAGGTAAAACGACATTCCCTCTCCTGCGCCTTTCAGCAACAGACTGTTTACCGCCAAAACTACCATCAGCACAAGCAATGCGCACATCATATATTTTGTTACTTTTTCAAGTCCGTTCTGAATATTGAACGAAAGAATTACAAAAGCAATAACTACCGTAACCAGCAGAAAAATAACATTTACAGACGGCTGAGAAATCATAGAATTAAAGCCGAGGTCGGCATTATTCCCTATAAGAAAATTGACAAAATAGTAGATAATCCATCCGCACACAACTGTGTAAAACGCCATCAGCGCAAGGTTGCCCAAAAGGCAAACCCAACCGAATCCGCCCCATTTCTGCCCCGGCTTTTCTAATTTTTTATACATATGAATAGGACTTGTCTGCGCCGCTCTTCCGACGGCAAATTCCATAATCAACGACGGAATACCGAGTACAATTAAGCAAATTATATATACCAGCATAAAACTTCCGCCGCCGTTTTGCCCGCACATCCACGGAAATTTCCAAACATTTCCGCATCCGATTGCACACCCTGCCGAAAGCATAATAAAGCCAAGTCTGCTTCCAAGTTGTTCACGCTTCATTATAGTAAATCTCCTTTAAAATTAAACACAATATAGCTTATAGTATAGCAAAAATTGTATTATTTGTAAAATTGATAATATTATGTTATAATAACGAAAATATCGTTTATAAAGGATAAATAATATGGATACCAATGTATTAAAAACTTTTGTTGCCGTATGCGAATACTCGGGTTTTTCAGCGGCTGCCGATAAACTCGGTTATACACAATCTACGGTTTCTTCACAAATAAAGCAATTGGAAAATGAGCTTGACACTGTTCTTTTTGACAGGTTTTATCACAGAATAAACCTTACAGAGGACGGGCTGATCGTTTTGCAGCACGCAAGAAATATACTCGAATCTCACGAAAAAATGCTTGAAGAACTTAAAACTCCCGAAATAATAAAAGGAAATATCAGACTTGCAATGTCAAGTTCGGTATGTAATCGTTATTTTAAAGATGATTTTCTGAAATTTCGCAAACAGTTTCCCGATATTCATTTGGTTGTATTGGAGAGCGGTACAGAGCAAATGTTTGATATGCTAAGGAAAAACGAAGTTGACTTAATATTTACTTTGGACAGCCATATTTACGATTCGGAGTTTATTATCTGTGCCGAACATAAAGAGGAAGTCCACTTTATAGCCGCCGCAGATCATCCGCTTTTACAGCGAAACGAACTATTGTTAAAAGAAATATGCTCCGAAGATTTTGTGCTTACAGAAAGCAATATGAGCTACCGAAAACTTCTAAATCACGAGCTTGCCACGCAATCGTTGGAAATTCTCCCGATTCTTGAAATCGGCAATCCTCTGCAAATCTGCTCACTCATAGAAAACAGCAAAATGATTTCCTTTCTACCTGATTTTATTACGGAAGACGCATACCGCAACGGATATATTAAACATCTGCCGATTGCGGATTGTGATGTTTCTGTATGGACTCAATTATTAATACACAAAAACAAATGGCGCTCCCCTGCCCTAAACGCATTTATAGATTTTTACAGAGAGGTTATCGGTAAATAAAAACTTCTGATATATTACACAATACAGCTCCCCTATCATTATTACCGTGACAGGAGAGCTGTTGTTTAATTTATAATTAAATTTTATTTTTCTCAACAAACTCGCATTTTTCAACATCAAATACACCTTTTGTGGTTATTCGCAGTGACGGGATTACAGGCAGGCTTAAAAATGACAGCGTCATAAACGGGTCTATGCCTTTATCCGCACCGAGGCGGTATGCCTCGGTTTTGGCTTTTTCGAGTTTTTCGTTTACCTTTTCTAAAGGTTCTTCCGACATAAGTCCTGCAACCGGGAGTTCAAGCAATGCCTTAATTTTTCCGTTATCGACAACCGCTATACCGCCTTTGCTGTTTCTGACCGCATTAACGGCAACGGATATATCACTATCGGTACAGCCTACCGCAATAATATTATGTGAGTCGTGCGCAACGGAAGTAGCAACCGCTCCCGATTTTAAAGAATATCCCTTTACATAGCCGACACCGATGTGGTTCGTATTTTTATGGCGCTCAATGCAGGCAATTTTTAAAATATCGTTTTTCACATCAATTTTATCGGCTGTTCCGAGATTATGCGTGAGAAGTTCTCCGCTGACAAGTCCGATAAGACCGAGTTTTCCGTCAACTTTAAAACTGTCTGGCATAACTTTGTTTAGGCAGAATGTGTTATGACATTTTTCGATAAGCCTGTCATCTGCGGTAGGGATTTCAAACTCCTTTACCTCACCGTCAAAAATCACTTTACCACGCTTGAAAACAGTTTCCACATTAAAATCCGTCAAATTATCTACAACAACCATATCGGCAAGATAACCGGGTGCAATTGCTCCCTTATTGTTAAGCGCAAAATATCTTGCGGCATGGTGAGTTGCTGCTTTTAATGTGATTATCGGGTCTGCTCCGTTTTTCAGCGCCTGTTTTACTATGTAATCAATATGTCCTCCATACAGCAAATCACTCGGATGTTTGTCATCAGTGGCAAACATACAGCGTGCATAATATTGCTGATTCAGCAACGGCATAAGCGCCTTTAGATTGTGAGCGGCAGTACCCTCTCTTATCATAATAAACTGACCTTTTCTAAGCTTTTCAAGTGCATTTTCAAATGTTGAACATTCGTGGTCGGAGTAAACACCTGCGGCTATGTAAGCGTTAAGGTCGTTTCCCGAAAGTTCGGGAGCGTGTCCGTCTATCTTTTTATGGTGAGCCTGCGAGGCAACTATTTTTGAAACCACATCATCGTCACCGTTTATCACTCCGACATAGTTCATCATCTCGGCAAGACCGAGGACTTTTTTATGCTCAAAATACGAATCAATATCCTTGTAGCCAAGCTCTGCACCGCTCTCGTCAAACTCGGTAGCAGGTACACAGGACGGCAACATAAAATGCACATCAACAGGCAGGTTCTGCGAGCTTTGTATCATATATTCGATGCCGTCAGTTCCCATTACATTTGCTATTTCGTGGGGATCGGTAATAACGGTTGTTGTTCCGTGAGAAACAACCGCTTTTGCAAACTCACTCGGAGTTACCATTGAGCTTTCAAGGTGAATATGTGCATCTATAAAACCGGGTAAGACAAGTTTGCCGTTTACATCGATTTCGTTTTCTCCCTCATACTCTCCGATACCGGCTATAAGACCGTTTGCTACGGCTATGTCGCCCTGCAAAAATTCATTTGAAAAGACATTGAGATACATTGCGTTTTTCAGTACAAGGTCAGCCTTTTCTCTGCCCGAAGCAACCGCAATGATTCTCTGCTTTACACCTAATCGTCTGTTTATTTTCTCTTCGTATGTTTCTTTCATAAAAGCACCACCTTGCAAAATATTAATCTTTATTTTTTAATAATTATATCATAATAATT
>ERZ827186.1376-NODE-1376-length-20412-cov-4.664587_pt1 | contig 20412 bp, 18 predicted proteins | sample MGYA00519918_ERZ827186 | MGnify/ENA primary metagenome ERZ827186 (study PRJEB31778, sample SAMEA3449275) | human gut metagenome | biome: human gut; feature: human-associated habitat; material: faeces | place: United Kingdom | collected 2010/2012 ...
GCATCATGGCTCCCGCAAGGAAAACGTCAGCGGATGCCAACATCAAACTGCTGGGGATATAATCGAATCCTTCGTCGCTGTGCCGCACACAGTCCATCATAGTTGCGCTGAGGTCTCCGGCAAGCGCAGGGGCGGCTTCGTGCAACACAAGTTCGCTGATGGTGGGCATCCCGTCAGGTTCAAAACCCAGACAACTGGAAAGATTGCTCTGCGGGTCAAGGTCAATGCAAAGAACCTTACGGCCTTTCAGTGCCAACGCCGCAGCCAGATTGATTGTAGTGGTGGTTTTGCCTACGCCGCCCTTTTGGTTTGCAATCGCAATGATTTTCATTTGAGATTTCCTCGCTTTCTTTTTCTTTTTAGAATGTGATGGTTAAGGATAAAGGAGCCTACTCTCACTCGGCTGGTGATCTCTGTTGACATTGATACTGTATGGTTTTATCGGTGCTTGGCCATCAGCTTGTCGTATTCGTCCGGGCGGCACCGATGGATAAACAAGGTGCCATACTGATTCCAGAAATACTCGGGAGAATGAAACTGCTCTTGGATTTTTTTCATTTCCTCGTCGGAGAGGGTTTGAAACTCCTCCTCGGAACCGTCACAGGCGAAAAACGTACCGCAGATAACGTCTTGGATGGACGGTACATAGCGGTTTAGAGGAAGTCCATTTATTTTTCCTTCCTCGTTGCAGATCAGGACGGCAGGGCTGTCTGGCCAGGGGTAAACCACTTCAATCAGTCCGCCCACCAAACCTTGCATAGCTTCAAGGGTGGCGGGGATTTCCTTTTGGTACGGATGTTTTCCCGGCTCGACTACCAGAACGGAAATTGAAGATGATGCCTTTTTCATTGATTTTTCCTCGCTTTCATAATCTTGGTCGTAAGCGTTGCGCTTGCGCTTTCGCTTACGGCCTTGATTTGCAAGGCCGCACAGCCAACAACGGTTGTCAAGTGGAACGTGGAATAAAATCAGTGCGCACACTGTTTTTATGCCGCGAAAGCCTCTTGACAACCGTTGTTGCGGTGTGACATCTTCGCCCTGCAGGGCGCGGAGTGCGACGATTTGTCGCACTCCGTTTTATGCAACCCCGTGTGCGAGCTTCTGCGGGGAAAGTGTTAAGACGCCAGTGATATTTGAGGTTAGGCGATTTACTTTTTCAACTTCACTTTGCATTTCGTCCAAAGTCTCATGAATGTAAACTTCTTCTGTGATTTTTGGGTCGGCGTGTCCAATCATTTTTGCAAGGATTCCAGTAGCGACGCCAGCGCGCTTTGCCAAACTTGCATAGGTGTGACGACAGCAATAGGGAACAATCCGGTGAGGATTGTCTACGGGGTTGATTCCGAGTTCTTGCATCATAGGGAAAAAGCGTCTTTTTCTCCAATTTCCAAGACTGATGCGGCACCCGTGAGGTGAGGTAATCAGAAATGGACATTGCGGATGCCGGAACAGTAGGTAAATCAGAAATGGAGAAATTGCTTGCGCTATGGGAATTGTGCGGTTTTTACCCGCTTCGGTTTTACTTCCGGCGGTATAAAGAAATCCGGCGGCTATATTCACATCGCTTTTTTTGAGATCAAACAATTCTTCCGGACGTAGTCCTGTAAGTGTCAGAATAAGCGTGATTTGCGCGGTTTCCCAATACTTTCCCTCAGCATTGCAAGCATAAAAATAAAGCCGCTTAATTTCCTCGTCGGAGAGAATTAAGCGGCTTTTACTCTTGTAACCATCCAAAATCAGGAATGGAGCATAATTGCTGGTATCAATTTTACGCATTTGTGCGTATTGGCAAAGTTGGCTTATGAGCTGCCTTAATTTTTGCTGCTTTGAATAAGAATAATCAGCAATACTGTCCATGACTGCTTGATAATCTTCCAGCATCAAAGCCGAAACAGGTTTATCTTTTAGAACACATAGTGCTTTCCATGCGGTTTCATAGCCTTCAATCCCTTTTGTTCCAATTCTGCGGTAATGGATTTTTTTCCACTTTCCGTGGAGTTCGCCTAATGTAATTGGTTTCTGGGATGCGCCACACTGGCAGCAAAAGGGAGCGTTTGGAACGGTTGTACCACAACACGAACAAGTCATCATTGAAATCTTCCTCCTTAGTGGGTTTATAAAACCCCATTATAGCCAATCGTGAAGGAAGATTGTTAAATTTCTTTTATTCCGTGGCGCATGACTGCGGACAATCCAAAAGGGGGATTGTCCGCAAAATCCGCTACGGAATTTTTTAAGGATAATGCGGGGCTTACTTTCACTCAGCCCAGTTCGCTGTGGGTTTCTCGCTCACGTTCGCTTCGAGGATTGACAATCCTTCTATGCTGACCCGGCATCTTCTCTGGCTTACTGCCGATCGGCAGCAGTCCCTCCGGGACGGCTTCTCTTTCATTTCTAGCCGTTTGCGGGGCGGGGGAAGGCCGCCCACTCTGGCCCTCTGGTCGTGATCTGTTTCAATCCGTGCCGGCACGTCACGCCGACAAACCATAGGCCACCTGCGAAGTGCACCTCATGATAACGAAAAAAGGCCGGAGATGTAACAATGACATCTCCGACCTTTTGGATTGGTGGACGGTAAGGAACTCGAATCCCTGACCCCCTGCACGTCAAGCATGAGGTCAAACTGCGTCGAATACTTTTCCCGCCGCTTGTCATTGTATTATATATCGACTTCGTTATTTTTTTCAATGTTCAATTCGCACATAAGTGCATATCTATTATACCACAATATCATGATATGTCAATAAATATTGCATCACAATACCCCAAAAAAGAAAATCACGGCCGCAGCCGAATAATTTTTCCGAACCAACGTAAAAAGTTGGCTGGTAGGCTAAAAAAGGGTACACTTGTCCCTGTGTGGTGACAGGTGCTATTTATCTTTATTGCAAATTGTAATTTCTTCTTCTCTTTTTTGGGGTTAAGCGTTTTATCTGAATACTGAGAACCAAAAATTGCACAACCCCAAGCAGAAAAAAGGCTCTTGACAAAAATAAAAAACTGTAATACAGTAAAGATGCTTTTATAGGCTCGTGAATCCTCCTCGTTTGTCTCCACAACAAACGGTTCAAGGGGGGTTCCTTTTTTTATATTGAAAAAGGATTGCATAACGGTGTAGAGGTTGTGTTTCCCACGCCAGAGGGCGGCTTTGACGATGGCTCCAAGATCGGCAAGACGTTTGAGAGCGTCATTGACAGTGTGACGTGCAATGCCGAGGGCTTTTGCGATCGTGGCCTGACTGGGGCAAGCCTTGCCGCTATATGAGATTCTTTGGCTGCACAAATATGTATAAACTGCAAATGCACTTTTATCGAGAGAAAACGGGTTGCCGTCGAGCCAGAGACGAAACCATTTGCCTTTAAGTTGTGTGATTGTAAATTTGGACGAAATATACCTACCGCCCATTCCGTGCCGGTGCTGGTGAGTGATCAAGCCCTTTTTCACTAGCCGTCCAATGGCTGTGCGAATAGTAGCGCTGCCAATCGAGCACTGACGCCGAATAGTTTCAATACGGATAGTAGTCGTTGCAAAGCAGTTCTGGCATTTTACCAGATAAAGATAGAGCTTCAAATCCGACAGTGACAGGCCATAGTCGAATACAGCGTATGGTACTTTCAAAAATTGCATATCTTTATTCTCCTGCTACTTGTTTTTTCATAACACTTTCTGGAGAGGCGCTTTCCTGTTCCAAGAGGCGCAACGTAAAGGTGTTATCTTGGTTATAAACGAGTTCTACACGCTGGCCTTTATCAATATTCAATTCATTACGAACAAATTTGGGAATTTTGATTCTTCCCAAACCGTCTACATGGCAAACTACGCGGGTAGATTTAAGATCGAACATCATCATGGTCATAGTTCCTTTCATTTTCATCATGTTGCAAAGTGGCAACAGTGCTCTGCTGGGCAAGCAGTTCTTTCTCCTGCAGCTTGAGATCGTTTAAACGGGCCGAATCGAGGTCAATTTGGCGCTCTCGATCTTTGATAAGCTGTAACACCTTTTCGGGGTCAACATCCAGCTGAACATCCATTTGCGATAGTTGATCAGCAGCAATGCGGTAAGCATCTAAATTGGATTTGTGTTTGTTTTTAAAGAGCGGTTTCAGTGGGCCGGGGGTGCGCTGAAATTTCAACCAAGTTTCTTTATAGGTACGGCACGTTTCCAAATGACGAGCAGCTAAAGCATACTGCTTGTTCTTTTCCTTTGTGTCGCTGATACGGGCCGCAATATGCTGCATTTCCTGCTGTATTTTTTTAAGCTGAGGAATAAAGTCTTTTGCGGTACTCATGCGGCTACGGTTCATCGTATTAAGAGTTGCTGCCAAATGTTTTACATTGACTAAGGCAGCTTTGCGCTCGACGTAGGCAATTCGCTGGCGTAAATTATCTTCCGGTTGAAGTGTTTCACTAGGTTCGTTACTAATTAAATCGGAGATCAGTTGCGTACCCTTCATGCTCCGGCGCTCTGATTTTGTATTTTCGTCTGATACTGGAACAAAACTATAGTCCCAGTTATCATAGATTTCGACTTGGCATGAGCCGGCAGCTTTATCATAATGCACGAACTCAGCCGGGATGAAAATGCGGTCTATCCCGGCTCGTGGAAGCGTAAGGGTAATCCCCTTTAAGCTCATAGTTTTTATCTCGCCATTCTTAACAGAGATCGTAGCTGGCGGTACGCCGTTGGCCAATTCGATTTGCTTAATGAGGTCGCCGCCGCGGACAGCACCGTGGGAATTATCAGGATATACAATGTCATATTCAAAAGCACTTCCAAGAGCAATTTGAACTGAACCGTCAGGCTTTCCTTCAACATGATCGGCGTCCAACATAAGACGTGCAGAATTACCGTTCTTATCCTTTACAGCCAACAGTAGACCGTTTGTGCTGGCCTGTATTATCTGATTGTTTGTTACGGTCACCAGAGTATCTTGTGTGTTTGCGTTGTTGCGCAGAGTAGATTGGAAAGTTTCAAGTATATCACCGATCATTGGCGCAGCATCACTGAGAGAGGCGTCACTGCCGTTCTGGATGGCATCAATGATGGCGTTACGGCTCATACCGGGGCCGAGAGCATCTTCGGGAACGTGGCTTTCATCGGCGTCATCCATGATGTATGTGATTGCGCCAGTGCGTTTGTCTATTTTGGTACGGATGCCTTTCTGATTCAATTCGTCTTGGAATCCGTCGAAGGAAGGGACGGTTTGCACGGCCTCCCGAATGATTTTGCGCAGTCGGGCAAAATTGTCTGCATTGACGGCAAGCTGTTCTTGAATCCCTTCTGAAAGATATTTTTCGGTATCGGACAGTTTGTTCCCACGAACAGCTTTTCCAGCCCCGCAATAGCGATAGGCAATGTGTTTGCCATTGTCCAAGACCGTTACGCCCAAAGCTAAAGCCATTGATTTAAACTGATCGTAACTGGTAGCTCTGGCCAGCGCAAAATTCAACCGTCGGCGCACCTGTGTCCGCATGGGGATGGTTTGGTGCTTTCTGATATAAGTGGAATAGCGCTGGCCAATATTTTCGGGTTCTTCGATAACTGACAGTTCCGCTTCGGCGCAAAGGCGGTCACTAATTCCACGGATTTGACGAGCTGTTTTGTAGGGGACGGTGCGCAGTTTCTTATAGTCGTAAAAAGAATAAGCGTTGATGATAATGTGATTGTGTAAATGGTTTTTATCAAGGTGAGTAGCAACAACAAACTCAAATCGGCCTTCGGTAAATTCCGAGGCCAGCTTTTTCCCCAATTCATGTGCTTGCTCTGGCGTCAAATCATCATCAGGCGAAAAGGATTGAATCAAGTGGTAGGCAAGGTTCTGATTGCGTCGAGAGGCACTGCGGTGCGCTTTTCGTGCCATTGTGGCAGTCATTTCAAAGTCAAGGGATGCGGTTTGAGGCTCTGTGTTATAGCCAGAAATAAAAAGCTGTCCATCCGTTTTGTCAGGATTTTCAATGTATGATACAGCCTTATTCAGCGTAGTTTTTATGGCGTGTATTTTGGTAACGGCCATACAGGGCCTCCTTTCTGGTAAAAGTAAAACCCCAGGTCCGACGAATCGTCGCACCTGGGGTTTGAAGTTTGTTATTTAGTTTAGATCAGGTTCTTGCTTTTGGGGTGTTAGATCATGTGCTTGGCGTTGCTCGTTGATCTCAGTGGCGCGGGCGGCAGCTTCTGCGCATATATTGTCCAAACTCCTTCTTGTTGAGCGTTGGGGGTTGTCGTGGGCCAGTTCCGGCATTTGGCGTGACCAAGTCTGCACGGTTTCAGCCTGCAAGAAGGAGACCAGTGGGGCTAAGTCCTCTGTCTCATCATAGTGCTGTAATGCTGCATAGTAGTCACGCCGGTTTTCCTCATGCACGACGAGTGGCGGGTAGTTGTTTATCATCAGCCAATAGTTCATCATTGTACGGCCAACGCGCCCGTTCCCGTCCGCAAAAGGATGAATGTTTTCAAGTGCTGCATGAAAGTAGGCAGCCGCCAGTATTGGATTTTGCCGACCGCTCTGTTCGAGTTCTTGCAAGAGTTCTTCAACTTGCTGTGGCACATCTTCGGGAAACGCCCCGACTTCATGAATTCCAGTTACATAGTCATGGTGCTTGAACTGGCCGGGGCGTTCTCCATTATCAATGTAACGGTGTTCATCAAATGTGCCGCTTGTTAAGGTTCGGTGAACTTCCAGCAGGAGAGATGTGGTAATTGGCTCCTTTTGAATGATTTTCTCTTTAAGAAACTCATAGCAAACCTTTTGGTTATGAACTTCAAAAAGAGTACGCGGCGAACCATTAAAGCCACTAACCCTGCCGTTTTCAAAAACCTCTCGGGTGTCGGAATAGGTGACGGCATCATTTTCAATTTTGCCGGAGTGGTAAGCGAACAATACACGAAAACTTTCTAGGTGCAGTTCCAAATCTGCTATTGTTCGGATATTCCAGCCTTGCCATACTTTCACCGCTTGCTGATACTTGTCCAAAAGGTTCGCCTCCATCTCAAATGGTAAATACACAGTTTATTATAACTGAATTGCTCTTGTTTGCCAATGACATAAGGATATTGTTACTGCAATTATTCGTGCTCAAGAGTTTCATCTATACGACTAAGGGGAGAATTTTCAATTTTGGGGGAGTTGATTTCTGAGGCGAGTTTGGTGGCTGATGCAATTATCTCGTCCAATGTGCGAGGACGAGTATTCCGAAGCATTTCAACCGCAGGCTCCAAAGGCTCAGAAGATAGATTATGCTCTGCACAATAGATTGAACAGGCATCCTCCAAAAGTCGGAAATCACAGCTTCGTTCACTGCTTCTGGAAGTATCACCAAGCGTGCGCTTGGTGTATGTTTCCAGCGCTTTATCCCGTATAACAGAAGTATAAATACGGCATAACTGTAATTCCTTTTGCAAGAGTGCACGATAATGATTATCGGGCTCATTGGTAATTTTGATCTCGGTAATCAATTTGTCGGGTACTGGGAACATGAAATCGAATCGCAAAGATGCAATCCTTCTGTTTTTGTCATACAGGAAAAAAGCATTTTGATGATTGTTTGTTTTAGAAGAAACCGGAACATAGTATTGAAAACCATTGATTTGCAAGACTACACCACAAAAAAACTTGCCCTTGCGATTATGGCTTTCATAATCGACAAAGGGCACGTGTGAAATTCCCCGAATACTGCTTTCAAAATTCCGAAGATGGTTTACATATTCGGGGGACACATAATAGAATGATAGTTTTTTCATTTCCAATCTTTCTACTCGATAAGAAAAAGCCAAAGGGGTGCGACAATTCGTCGCACCCCTTCGGCTAATCCTTAAAAACCGTGATCGGAGTTACCTCTCGATCTAACCATATCTCAGGTTCTATATATCGTCCCAGACTGTAGCGCTGGGGGCTGCAAGGCATCGCGCGCGTAGGCTATCCTTGTATTATCATTATATCTCAGGCACTAAATAGTGTCAAGTTCAGGTTCCCCACGCCCGCGCAATGAAGAATTTGCAGCGTTTATCGTGGCGGCGTGTTCTGTTGCACGAGCACAAAGGGATTCAAGTGAGCTGCTTTGCGGTTGGGCGGAAGTGTTTTGCCGAGCATTTGCCAGTGCCTCGGCCAGCTTAGATAAACCGGCGTTCACGTCCTCATCCCATCGACGCACAAGGCAACGCTCGTTGGTAGTGAGATCTTCTCGCCATTCTTCGCTTTCGGGGTCATTGGTTTCACTGTTGAAAAGATCAGACAATTCAGCAACCCGATCATAAGGAATATAGAAGATCTCGCTCCAAATTCTTTGCTTACTGTCGCCAAGCGCGTCGATCAGCGACAGACTTTGTTCATCAGAAAGCGCTCGTATTACACCATCTCGATATTGGGAAACCTCGGTCTGAGTTGCCCCGCCCATTGTGATAGCATCAGGGTTCAGACCGACGCCTTTTTGCACGCGTACTTGATGAAATGAAAAACTGTTGAGAAGGTCGAATTGCAGATTGGCATTTCCTAAAATGCTATCTTGCATAGTACCATAACGCCAACTACTCCCTTGAGCATCGAAATCGTGAAATACGACATTGCGCATACGCGAATGAAATACTCGCGCTTTGCTGAAGGAAGCGTGCAAGGCTTCTACATTCTCGAAAAGACAATCTTCAAATGTGGTTCCTTCAAAGAGAACCCCATCCAAGTACGAATTGGAAATTGTGCAATCCAAAAACCGGCATCCAGTGAAATCATAAGCTCCACCAGTAATGCGAAGCCCATCCAGCGTTACGTTTTCAAAAAGGCATCCACCAAAATCATCGCGGTGATTCTTTCGGGCCGTGTCAAAGTCTTTCTGAGATAGGTACTCATACCGCCGCCCGAATATTTCTAGCATATCTGTTTCAGACCAGCTCATAGATGTCACTCCTTGTTCCTTGATGCGACAATTCGTCGCGCCTAAATTTTGCGTAATAATTTACACAGGCGTTCCTGTGTGAGCGCCTTGACTTCCATGTACTCTTGTCTCAGCTGCTCGACATCACTCAAATATAAGTTCCTTGTTTCGTTACAACGTTTTGCAATCTGGTTTATGCTACCGGCAAGCCGCGCCAAATCGCGGCTGACATCTTTGAGTATGGAGAAGTCATAGCATTTCACTTCCCCAGTCAAAAGCATTTCGCGTGCAAATAGCGAAAAATTAGTTACACCCGCTTCACTCATTTTTGATTGAACTTCATCCCATTCGTCAGGAGTAAAGCTGACAAGCAAGCGGATGGGTCTCAATCGGTTGGACATTAGTAATCTCCTATAAAAAGGGGTTTGGGGCATAGCCCCAAGCGAGGGTCTTAGGGTAGGGACACCCTAACAAGCGTATGTGGTTACCACATGCAATGCTTGCTAACCCTCGCTGCGCGAGGCCACCTCAAAATAAAAAATCGCGGTCAATGCTGCGTCCCGGCAATCAGCTCTGTCTCAGGCAGTGCAGATGCCGCCATCTCGGCGATCTCTTCATCGGTCATTTGAGGCAGGATGTCCAAGAGTTCCTGCATATCGTGAGCGATGGCTTCGTCAGCGTAGGGAATAGCCTCTTGCAAAAGGCTTTGGAGTTCCTCTACGGTAGGCGTGGCCCCCGGCAGGCAGTAACACTGGATGATTTCTTTTTGCTCGTTCATGAACATGGTGGTCAATCTCCTTTTATCATAAATCGCGGTTCCGTTCCACCCGCTTAGTTTTGCTGTGGTGGGCAGCATTGATCTCGGCAGCACGGGCGGTAGCTTTTGTACAAATGGTGTCGAGTACATTTGACGTTTCGGCCATGAATGACTTTACGTCTGAATCGCTGAATTGCTCTGCGGTTTTCCCGTTCCACAGTCGTTCACCTTTTGAATTGTACCGACGCGGTGCGACGGTCACCGGCTCCGGCGAGCCGGTTTGTGGAATATCAGTTTCGCGGGCACGGGATTTCTCTACGGTATCGTCCAGCTTGTTGATAAATGTAGTGGCAGCTTTTTGTATGTGCTCCATTGCCTTGCCCAATTCCTTCAACTCTTGACCGGACGACCAGCTTGTAACATATCCAAAAGAGTAGTCCGATGTATCAATGCCTAAATGTGCACACACAATGTAGGCGATGCTTTCGGCTTCGATTTCCTTTGTTTGGCGGGACGGTTGCTGCGTATCATCAGCGAGGCTTTGCCCATGTTCACGAGCATGGGCAATTTCATGTATGGTAGTTTTCAGCGTCATTTCTTGACTCATATCTTTCTGAACGACGATCTTATGATCGGCGTGATCACAGTAACCGTTTGCGCCGCCAGAAATATCTTCAAATGAAATAGGGTAGGGCGAAAGTTCCATCAGTGAGGACAGCAGCAGTTGATATTCAGGCACATTGTTGCCTTGCAGCTTCGTAACATACTCTGGTAAAGGTTCACCCTCAGTTTGAGATACATCATAAACATATACGGGTTTATATCCGGGGACGGTTATGGTTGTTCTCTCGGTGATCGGTTTTCCTTGTGCGTCCAGAATTGGCTTGCCATCGAGGCCGAGTTTGGGTTTATCAACAGAACGCTTATAGGGGGCGTAACCTAAGATTTGGATGCCAGTTTCGCCGCGTTTGACATGGCGGTTGAAATTCTTCATCCAAGCATTGTAACCGGCGACGTGGGTCGCACCCGGACATTGTAAGAGGATCAGCAGCACATTGCGGTAAGAGTATGTATGAAACTTTGAGAGCATTTGTAAATATGCAGCATACTTATCGCTGGTAAATACGTCCCGCGCACCCTGCTCCAATTTTTCCATCAGGGCTTGGATTTTCTCGTTGGTTTTATTTTGACCTTGTGAGATTTGTACAGTAGGCAAAATTATCCCTCCTTATATTTTCGGCGTAGAAAATAAACGATAAGACCGGCAACCACAAGGACTACCAATACAATGAGTTCGTAAAAGGCCGAAAGCGTACTTGTGCGCTGCACTGATTCGCCGGTTTGTTCCGGCGTGGAAGTTGGTTGAGGCGTCGCTTCGTCAATGACCGTTTCCGAATTATGGGTTTTTGCCTGTTGAACGGTTTCGTTGTTGTCTAAGCTCGGTGTGGTCAGCTGACGATCAGGGTTTTCAGTGTCGGTAATCGTTAAGTGAAAAATAGCCCCCGAAGAAGTATTCATTGTTGCCTGTTCTGACTGGATGCTATAGCGGCTGGATTCATCGTCTGTAACTCGTGCACCTAGAAATTGGTATTGACCGGCGCGGGCATCTGTTTTTAAGGCTGCGAGTTTGTTGGCGGCGTAAACATCAAGGGTGTAGAGATCACCGGTGTACTGATTGCCAAGATACACGATCACATGATGGTCAAAGCCATCAGGGGCGGTCAGATATGTGCCGATCTGAGCTACGCTCTCCGGGTCATAGTCATCCGGTGGGGTAAAGATTTCAATTTCATCGGCAAAACGGTGCTGCCCGGTAACGGATTCATAATAACCAACATCCCCCACGATGTAATTAAGGGTAATGCTATCACCTTCAGACAAGGAGACTTCATAAGTATCACTGACTTCTCTTACAGGGTAATCACCAGCAGGGTCATACTGTACGGCGGCATTGCAGTAGTAAGTCCCAGGTTCAACCGTTACCGTTTCTGTATAGTTGTTGAGCGCACTTAGGACTGCTTGTACAGCCAGAGGGTCACTGGGGCCAGCGCTCACAGTGGCCATCAAGGTGCGGTCTTGCATTTCATCCGGCAAGTCCTGTACGGTGAAGGTAATCTGTGCAGCAGCTGGGGCAGCCAGCACCGGCACACCCCAAAGAGTAAAACAGATTGCTACCACAATGGCAGTGAGGCATTGCTTCAAAACACATTCCTCCTTCAAAGCACCCTCATACGACAAATTGTCGAATGGGAGATTTCGCTTTATTTCTCGGTGGGCGTTTCAGCTACTTGGCGTTGTAATATCTGGATAAGTTCGGGATATTTCGATTTGGGAAGTTGATCGGAAATAGCTGAGGCTAGGAAAGCGGCTTGGGTCATGCAGGGTTCAAACACTCGGGCGTGGCGCTTGCCGTCGCAGATATGGCCGGTAACTTTGATAAGTCCTTTTTGTTGCAGATTATTCAGCAGTACAAATGCAGTGCGTTTTTGACACGTCAGAGTAGGGCACGAATCAAGAATTTCACGACGTGTCAACGGTCGGCCGGTCTCCCAAAGAACTTTCAAAATAGCTGATTCGTTGTTGGATAGATTCATGGGAACCTTCTTTCTGAAATACAAAAGTATCCCGGTACGACAATTAGTCGTACCGGGTAAAATTATTGAATAAGTGCGAGAAGCGCTGACCACTGCTCGGCATTATATTGCTCCTCGATACCAACCCTTATTTGATTGGCAAAGTCGTTGAGCAATTCCTGAGCAGCGTGCTGGCGAATGTAAATTATTTGATCGCCCCAGCCATGCGCACGAACCACGCTGGGAATGTTTTTATGGAAGGCCCAGTTTACATTGAAACCAGCTTCGTGATGATCACAGTCCTCATGCCATTTTCCATCTTGGGAGCAGTAATAGAATCTCTGATCGTCCAGCGAAAACCAGTCTTGCGTGTCTGTGTTGAATTGAATGCACGCATTCATATAGTCGTTGACAGTCATTTGATAACCTCCTTTTAAGTAGACGCTCTCTCAAAAGTAGTCGTAAGCGATGCGCTTGCGCTTTTGCTTACGGCCTTGATTAGAAGCCACCACAACCCTAAAAGAAAAGTCAAGATAATCGTGGAATAAAAATCAGTGCGCACACTGTTTTTTATGCCGCGAAAGTATCTTGACTTTTTTGAGGTTGTGGAACTTGGGGTGCGACAATTCGTCGCACCTTAGAAACCGGCGTAGGTGAAGTAATGACATGGGCGACTTTCCATCCATCCATTTGACAAATTCAAGCCAACGCCAAAACCGGCAGCACACTCAATCCATGAGCCACCGCCAACATACATTTGCACATGGCCCTGAGCGTTTCCGGCAGAATAGACAACACGAACGTCACCGGGCTGAACACTGCTCGGGGAAATAGGTACAAGATCACTGGCGGTGGCATAAGCGCCTGTCCATGACGCAGAATAGGGAAGTCCAACCGCCCAAAAACAATACTGGATAAAGCTACTGCAATCCAGATTAGCACCGACCACGGGTGCGCCGGGGCCGCCGCCCAAAGACGATGGTTGTCCATAAGAAAATTGACCCTGACAGGCCAATGCAAAGCCGACAACCTGAGCGCGGGCATCATCACCTGATAAGCCAAGCTGTTCTAACAGCTCGGCTAATTCCTCGGCAGACAATCGAGAGCCAACGGTGCGGCATTTGATGCCGTCTGTAATTCCATAAAGATCTTCCCAGTCCATTTTGAAAATCAGTTCGGCCCAAGCTACATTTTCATAGGCATCAGCTCCGGCGGCATCGTACCAACCGAGGAAGCCAGAAGCTCCTGCAGGTAATTCGACTGTTTTGGTGTAGCGCGTTGCGGTGCTGTTTCCGATGTAGTCGGCGCCATACTGATTTTGTTTGACAACGGTGCGCGTTACAGTGCCGTCGTTGATCTTAGCGGCGAGCGCCCGTAGATTGCCGGAACCGCCGCTTGTGCCATCGGGGCTTTCCGTTTCGGGGTCCGCATATTCATCATATCCAGCCAAATAAATAGTGCAGTTTAAATCATAATGGCCAAACTGTCCGTCACAGAGTTCGCCAGGGCACCACGGGATTGCGGTAGCGTTTGTAAATGTGACCTCATAAGTGTCGGTGATGGCGTTGTCGCCTTCACCTGTAACGACAGAAAATTCCGCGCTGAACTCATCATCCGGCGTATAAAACCAGTCATTGTTTAGCCCTTTATAGAGGTTGGCATTTTCTAGAACAAGATTTCCTTCGCAATCCTCGGCGTTGACTGTGTCATTGATAACAACAGCATCTTCCGGCAATTCCTCCAACTCGGATTCGTTAGCTCCATCTGGGAAAATGATTGGAAAGTAGACGGTAACATCATGACTGCCATCTTCGACCCAATATTCATAGCTGCCCCCATCGCTGTGGCCTTCGTCCCAGTGCCACTGACGAGTGCCGGTTGATTCTGAACCCGTCCAATGGCCACATGAAGAATTTCCGACACCACAAGTGTGGGTTTCCGATTTATAATCGGTGATAGTGACAGTCTCTCCTTCGCTGCGGTAACCATTGACGCAGCCGCCATAAACAAGGCAGCTATAGGGGGGCGATTCTTTTGCAACTACATCCAATCCATAAGCGGTCAGATACCGGCAATAGTCAAAAATTGGGTAACCGTCAAAAGAGGAAAATGCTGAGTTTGGGGGCCAGTTTTGCTGGAAATAGACAGTAGCCAAACTGATGATTTCTGCGGTATCATTGCTGATACCATTTGCATAGCTCCATGTGACACCGTGCTGAAGGTTATTGCTGTAACGCCCGGTTAAAGTGTCGTAACCATACGGATTTCCGTTGGGGTCAGTCTCGGCGGCAAAGGCATTATATATTTCTTGGGTTATGGCTTCGTTTCGATATTGATTTAGATAGTCAACGAGCGCCTTTACATTTGCGGGGTCGGTGCAGATCGTTGTGGTAACAGTTGTTGCGGCCATCGAGTTGATCACGCTGATAATAACAATCATTAAGATTATCAGTACGGCGATACCAACTGCAAACAATGAGCCGACCGGGTGAGTGATGATAAAACGTATGGCCCGGAACGCTCTTGAGATACCATGACCAGCGGCAAAGGCTCCCTCTTTAATGTCACCAACAACGCTGCCAGAAAAATCATCTGTGACTGTCCGAAAGCGTTGGGCTTGACCAAGAGTATTGCGAATGGCGGAGCGGGTAATACTCCCCAGACCAGACTTTCCCTCGCGTCCTAACACAGAAGCGCCATAGGAGATTGCATCCTTAGCATTGATAGCGCCATCTTTAATGTCGGAAGCAAGTGGTATAGCTGCTTTGCCGACGTGAACCGCACTGCGTCCAGCAGTGACGATTGCGGTTGCTTCGACTGCTGTGCCCGCGATCGCGGGATTAAGTCCCGCGGATTTAATGATGGCGCCGTCATAGTCGCTGGGGGCAATGGCTTCTACAGCGGTTATAGCTTGGGTGGTAATGAACTGTCCACCCTGCACAAGTGTTTTGCCTACCCGGCCTTCACGACGCCCGAATTGCCGTTTGGCGGCGTCAGTTTTATTGCGAGGTATGTTTTCATCGCTGCTGGCACCTTCGCTGCCACTGTCAACATGATCGTTGCTGGAATCGGGATTGTCGAGGGGCGGGTCACTATACAGATCATCATTGGATGTTTCGGCTGGTAATGAGACGCGCCCCAAAACCCGATCTCTTGTATCATCACCGGCAAAGGTGATGTGGTCTTTCACCGAATAAGCAGCAGATACTTGACTGCGCAAATTCTGCTGAACTTCCTCGGTGGTTTTAAACACCGGGCCGTCCTGCCCGGTGAAACGAACAGAACCGCTCATATTCAAATCCTCGCCATTGCTTTTGCACTGTTGGGGTTGGTGTCCATCAGCTTGAACAATTTCGTGTTTTCGGGGAACTCGTTCACGAAGGGAACAACAGAGCGTCCGGCAATCAGCAAGCCGCAGCCGGAATCTACGTTTGTGATATAGTCCAGTTCCTCGGGAGAGATTTTAAGCAGTTTGCCAAGCTGCTGGGCATCAAGTGGGGCCTGATTTAACAGCTTGATATACTGGCAGTCCGACAACATTCGTCTGGCATCATCGTCCAACAGGATGGATTCAACGTGCTGCGTGATACTGGTCAAGATCGCGCCCCATTTACGCGCACGGCCAGAAATTTCAAAGTAGTAGTTCATGGATTCTTTATCACGCAGCAAGAGCTGAAATTCATCGGTATAAATCCAAGTGCGACGGCCCGTTTCACGGTTGAGAGTGATGCGGTTCCAAATCTGATCAAGTACAACCATCATACCGAGAGTTTGCATGGGTTTGCCCAATTTGACGGTGTTATAACAAACGAGCCGGTTATGGATGTCTACGTTGGTCTGATGTGCAAAAATGTCCATCGAGCCGTCAACATAGATCGAGAGCGCAGTAGCAATGTCGCTGGCTCCGGGGCCTTGCTTCACGAGATTGTCGTAGAAGTCTTTGAGATTCGGCATCAGCATTTTTTGAGGGTTATTGAAAAACTTGGAATAGGTCAGGCGGGCAGCACGGTCAATGTAAGTGCGCTCGGCAGCCGAGATACCGCCGCCACCAATGATGAGTTCGCAGAACATCTGCAAAAACTGAGATTTGAGCACCAGAGGGCTGTCATTGTCTGCATAGTCCTCGGTAATATCCATCGGGTTGATATGCTCATTGCTGCTGGAAGAAATCTCTACAACCTGACCGTCGTAAGCCTGCACCACGGGCGAGTATTCGCCTTCGGGGTCGATGATGATAACATCATCGTCAGTACCCATAATGACCTGACTGATTTCCAGTTTTACATCCATTGACTTGCCAGAACCGGGCTGGCCAAGTACATAACCGGCGGGGGAAGCGAGATTTTTACGTTTGAACATGAGCAGCGACTTGCTGCGTGCGTTCAACCCCATATAAAAGCCGCCCGGTTCAAAGAGTTCTTGCGTGGTAAACGGAATGAAGATTGCCGTATTGGCAGTAGTCAGTGTCCGCTCGATTGATATGCGCTTCTTACCGATCGGCAAGATAGAGTTCATGGCCTCGCGCTGTTCAAACGGCAGCGCATCGAGCTTACACGTCTTTTTCTGTACGGCGCTCATGATCTGCTTTATGCGAGAATCCAGTTCTTCATTGGTATTTCCGTAGGTGTGCACCATCAAGCAGACCTTAAACAGCTTTTGGTTGCGGTTTACCAGTTCATCAAGAAGATCTTCCGCGTTTTTAATGTTTTCACTGAGTTCGTATCGAATACCCATAGCGGCAGGAAGTTTTTGCCGGACGGCACGAACCATGCCGTCGGCTTCTTCTTGCCGCATAAATGCGAGTTTGGTTTTGACCATCTCCACGGCGTCGTGTTGCTCGACGGCGTCGATGTGCAAAGCGATCACAAGATCAAACGGCAGTTCCGACAAGCGGGATAACAGATCGTCGGTCATTTCCGGTGCGATGTCGCGCAGGAAAACAGTTTTGCCGATTTTATCACCGAAAGCGTAGCGGTCGCTGTAAGTTGCTTTGGAATCATCCTTTTCTGGCCGCCAGTTGAAAGACGGCGGGCAGATAAAATCTTTTGCCATCAACTTGGATTCGGTGAGCAGCCAGTCGTACTCGAAATTCAAAGGTGTGTCCGGGCGCAGAATTGCGTTCAGCAGGGAAAGGCGCTGCTTGCCGGAAAGGACAACAGCGTCGCTGTGTAAGCCCTTGAAGCTGCCTTTCATATCAGAGGAGCGGCGGGATAGCTGCTGAACCGCACTGTCGTAGCTGTCGGCATGAACTGTGAAAGTGATAAACTTTTCCCGAATCAATCCGTTTTGTCCCTGCATGGCTTTATCGGCAATCACCTTATTCATTTCATGGCGGTAGAGGTCGATCTTGTCTTTTTTCATGGGGATGAACATATCCTGCTCAAAGCGCTCTTGATCCATGTGCTGTGTGACCAGATTGATTTGCAGGTGCATTTCAGGATCGCAGTAATTGAGCAATTCGCAGTAACGTGTGAAAATGTTGGCTTGCTCCTCGCGGCGGGCAATTTGGTAGTTGACATCGGAAAACTTCATCGTCATCGAATAAAGGCCGGGTTCAATTTCACAAATGCCATTTTCATACATTGCCACAAAATCCAAGCAATCACTGGCTTTCTGTGGGGCGCGGCTCTTTTTTATTTTTTTTGCGGTATTTGCGTTGTTCCTTTCTTGTTTCTTTTTTTGCTGACGCAATTTCTTTGCGCGTACTCGCTGCTCGGCTTTTAATTTCTTTTTTTGTGAGCGCGCTTGCCGTTTGGCATTCGCAAGCGCTTCCTTTTCGGGGCTTTTTTGAAGAATTGACATTAGCATAGCACTCCTTGTAAGGTTGAATCGGGATTTGAGGGGGAATGGAGTAATTCCGCCAGTATATGGAAAGTAACTGTTCAAAGGTGTAACCGTTGCGTCGGATAAAGCCAAAGCCCAAAAAGGGCGTTACCTCTACCATAACAACATAGGTCAGAATATCTGCCGATACCCCAAAATAGTAAATTCCAATGGCGAAGGTGGCGAGGGCCAGCACAATGGCTATAGCAAAACAAACAAGTTGCCGGATTGACATTCCGGCAAAGATTTTTTCGTGATATTCGGTGATTTCAAAGTTGATTTTTGTCGAAATCATCAGCAATCCACCTTTCATGAATGGTGTAGGTGCGACGATTTGTCGTATCATCACACGGCGCTTGTGATGGCTTTTGCAAATTTACCGCTCATTATCATGGCAACCAGCAGAATGACGGACTGTCCCAGAAGTCCCCACGCTTGGTCAACTACATCGCCGCCTGTTGTACCAATAGCCGCCGCCAGAGCAGGATAAAACCCGATAACGAGATAAAGAATACTACCTTGCAGAGCGACACCTGCATAGCTTTTTAGAAAGCCAACGCCGACGTTATGGAGTTCCTGATAGCACAGTGTTGTAATGGGAATCGCCGCGAAAGCATTATAAACATACAACTCAATGAAGCGTGCGGCAACGAGTGTGTCAACGACAATAGCGATGATTTTGATACCCACGCTCACAATTTGAAGTACCAACGTAGTTGATAACTGTTCAAAGAAATGGCCGTCAAGATCGGCCAAAGACGATGAATCAATGCTTGCACTGACAGAGCCACCGCTAACAACTCCTGAGATACCAGTCGTTATTTGAGCGCTGATGCTGAAAAGGGCGTTGAGGATAACTGTAGAGTTTTGCACAGCCCATAGGCAAAGAGCCATCTTGATGAATGACTGAAAAACAGTAAACATCATGTAGGTGGAACTGCCTTGTCCACCGGCGGCAGAACGCATAAAGGCATTGTAAAACTCCAAAATAAAGAAAAGAGAAAGTATCACAAGCGCGATCGGCAGGACAATGTTTGAAGCGATGGTGTTAGAAAAATTCGCAAGGGTTGAGTTCCAACTATTCAAATCTTCAAGCAGCCCGGAGTTTTCGCCCATCCCAGTCGCAGAAGCAATGATTTTGTCTAGGATGTTTTGAATCGCGTCAATCATAGGCGATTTCCTTTCTTTTTTAGGGTGCGACAAATTGTCGCACATACTTTAGAAGTGGATTTGCGTGAGAACAGCAGCCGCAGTGACCACGACAGCGCCTCCGGCTACGCCGAGCAGGGCTTGCTTCATTTCGGGGCCGTTGTGGTCTTTGATGCTGAAACCAAGCTGAACTCCGTTCCAGACGATGTAAAGGCTCCCTGCGAAAACGAGGCCCTGAGAAAGAATGCTCATAAGCTGATCAAGAAATGCCATAAGTAAAACTCCTTTTGTGTCATAGAGAATTTAGTTCGGACAGATTGATTGTTGTTACAGATTGAATATTCTGGAACATGGACGCCAGTTCATTTTCCTCCCGCATTTCGTAGGTGAAGCGGTTTTGAGGGTCTGCGTCGGCGCACAGCTTGTAATTGGGGTGTCGTTGCAGATCATATTTGCGGCTGTGAAATGGGGGAAGTCCAGAGATTATAAGCAGGCACCATCCGCGTTTGTCTGTGCGTATTTCGTCCGGCGTCATCAGATCGCGGGCCAACGATTGATAAGCCTTTGTATAAGACCCGTGTGTACCGTTTGTTTCACTTGGATTGAGGGCTTCGATCGTTGTTTTCCCTAAAAGTTTGCAGACAAATTCTAGGTTGTCAGGGGTATTATCGCCGCCAAGAAAAAGCCAGCTATCACAGTTGCCCATTATTGTGGGCCAATCGTCTTTATACTGACTTTTAAGCTGCGCAAGGGTTTGATACACGATAGTAACAGAGATTTCACGACTGCGGATAGTTGAAATTAAGTATTGAAAGTGGGGAATTTGTCCAATGTTGGCAAATTCGTCCAGCAAGAAGCGACAATGCCTGGGCAGGCGCCGCCCCGGCGAATGGTAGGCAGCCACCGCCAGCATATCGAAAAGTTGTTGATACATGACGGCGGCTAGAAAATTAAACGAGGGGTCTGTGTCGGGTAGCACGACAAATAGAGCAACCTTTTTGTCTTTGGCGAAGTCGAGTAGATCAAGATCATCATCCGCAACGATGTTTTGGATAGATGGAATGTTAAATGCACTCAGACGCAACCCCAGAGACACGTTGATGCTCTGCGCGGTTTTTGGGGCGGCCATTTTATAAATTTCCCACTGTTTAAGGGCAAATGCGTCAGGTTTTCTGGATGCCAGCTCTTGAAAAACTATATCCAGCGGACTGACATATCCGGGAATATCTTCTTTCACTTGTAGCA
>ERZ827186.1392-NODE-1392-length-20205-cov-3.779404_pt1 | contig 20205 bp, 14 predicted proteins | sample MGYA00519918_ERZ827186 | MGnify/ENA primary metagenome ERZ827186 (study PRJEB31778, sample SAMEA3449275) | human gut metagenome | biome: human gut; feature: human-associated habitat; material: faeces | place: United Kingdom | collected 2010/2012 ...
CAGATCGATGACTGTGACCGTCTCGCCGTTGGCAAAAAGGCGGATCTCGTCATGATTGATCTGCACCAGCCTAACATGCAGCCGGAAAATAATCTGATCAAAAACCTCGTTTACAGCGGCAGCAAACAGAACGTAAAGCTTACCATGGTAAACGGTCAAATTCTCTACGAAAACGGCGAATTCCGCATCGGCTTTGACCCGGAAGAAATTTATGCAAGATCCAACGCCATTATCCGAAGAATTTCCGGCTCGCATGCAGATAATTAGTGGATTTCACGCAGTTTTTCCTTTGCTTGACATACTTTTTTCTTTTATATTATAATGTAGCCATACATGCAGAAACGCTGTACCGATTGAAAGGAGAATACTATTATGAAAAAGAAAGTAGTTAGCTTACTGCTTGCAGCCGCCATGACAACTGCTGCACTCGCAGGATGCGGTTCCTCCAATGGATCCTCTTCCTCCGACGCATCCACAGGTGCCGATTCCACCAGCGCAACTTCCGCTTCTGCTTCCACAGACGGAGAAAAAAAAGACGCCGCAGGTGAGAAAATTGCCATGATCACAGACTCCGGAGATATCACCGACGAATCCTTCAACCAGATCACCTGGGAAACTGTATGCGCCTACGGCGATGCAAACGGCGTAGAGTACGAGTACTACAAACCGGCAGAGGATACCGATGAAGAGCGTATCAACTCCATCGATCTTGCTGTTTCCGAGGGTGCTACCGTTGTTGTAATGCCAGGTTACCTGTTCGGACCTGCCATCGCTGAAGAGCAGGACACCTATCCGGATGTAACCTTCATCGCAGTCGATGTTACCGAAGGTGATATTGTAAAAAACGGCAAAGCTGTTGATCTCGGAAAGAACGTGTACATCTGCTCCTTCGAAGAAGAGCAGGCCGGCTACCTGGCTGGATACGCTGCAGTAAAAGACGGCTACACAAGCCTTGGTTTCCTCGGCGGTATCGCTGTTCCGGCCGTTATCCGTTTCGGTTACGGTTATGTACAGGGTATCAACGCTGCTGCTGAAGAAGACGGCGTAGATGTAAACGTAAAATATTACTATGGCGGCCAGTTCTACGGCGATGACTCCATCACCGCCCGTATGGAGGGCTGGTATGCAGACGGAACACAGGTTGTATTCGCCTGCGGCGGCGGTATCTGGACATCTGCTCTGGATGCAGCTGAGACACACGACGGAAAAGTTATTGGTGTAGACGTTGACCAGCGTTCCAAAATCGGCGAGCGCTGCCTGACTTCCGCTATGAAAGGTCTTCCAAGCGCCATCAACAACGCTCTGGATTCCTACTTCAGCGGAAACTTCTCTGAACTTGGCGGAACTGCTCAGCAGCTTGGACTGAAAGACGGAGATTACATCGGCCTTCCTACCGATTCCGAATCCTGGGGATTCACAACCTTCACACAGGATCAGTATGAAACTGTACTGGCTGGTATCCGCGATGGTTCCATCGAAATCTCCAGCGATACAGAAAATCAGCCGGAAGTAGGTTCTCACGTAACCGTTGATTACATCAGCTAATGTGCATACTGTTTCTGTAACAATATGCCTTTTGGGGAAGAGAATATTATTTCTCTTCCCCTTTTTTTCTGCCATGCAAAATGCTATACTAGACATAATGAAAGCCCGCAGTTCTGCCCTGTTTTCCATGCCTTCGGCAGTCCTGCCAAACCACGCTTGAAAGGGAATATGTATATGGAAAATGAGTACATTATTGAGATGTTGAACATCACCAAAGAATTCCCGGGTATCAAGGCGAACGACAACATTACGTTACAGCTCAAAAAAGGAGAAATCCATGCTCTGCTTGGAGAAAACGGTGCAGGAAAATCAACCCTGATGAGTATTCTTTTTGGTCTGTATCAGCCTACCTCCGGAATCATCAAGAAGAATGGGCAGGAAGTCCATATCAACACGCCGAACGACGCCAATGATCTCAACATCGGTATGGTGCACCAGCACTTTAAGCTGGTCGAATGTTTCTCGGTTCTCGACAACATCATCCTCGGCGTAGAGCCGACCAAAGGCCTTTTCCTCGAGAAAAAGAATGCCCGTGCAAAAGTCATGGAACTGAGCGAGAAATACGGTCTGATGGTCGATCCGGACGCTCTGATCTCGGATATCACCGTCGGCATGCAGCAGCGTACCGAAATTCTGAAAATGCTCTACCGTGACAACGAAGTCCTGATCTTCGACGAGCCGACCGCCGTTCTGACGCCGCAGGAAATCGACGAGCTGATGAAGATCATGAAGAACCTCGCAAAAGAAGGAAAATCCATCCTCTTCATCACCCATAAACTCAACGAGATCATGGAAGTTGCCGACCGCTGTACGATTCTCCGCAAAGGAAAATACATCGGAACCGTCAACATCAGCGAAACTTCCAAAGAAGAGCTCTCCCGCATGATGGTCGGAAGAAACGTCAGCTTCTCCGTCAACAAAAAGCCGTCAAAACCGGGCGACACCGTTCTGAAAGTAGAGCACATGACCGTACCGAGCAAGGTGCACGGAAACAACGCCGTCAAAGATGTTTCCTTTAATGTAAGAAAAGGCGAGATTGTCTGCATCGCAGGTATCGATGGAAACGGCCAGTCCGAGTTCGTTCAGGGCCTCACGGGACTGGAAAAAGTATCCGGCGGTAAAATTCTGTTCAACGGACAGGACATCACGAAAGCTTCCATCCGCGACCGCTCCAAGATGGGCATGAGCCACATCCCGGAGGACCGCCATAAACACGGCCTCGTGCTGGATTACTCCATCGAGCAGAACATGGTGCTGCAGCGTTACTGGCAGCCGGAATTTGAATCCTTCGGCTTTATCAAATCAAAAGCCGTGCGCGAATATGCCGAGCGCCTGATCGAGCAGTACGATGTCCGCAGCGGCCAGGGTCCTGTGACCATCACCCGCAGCATGTCCGGCGGAAACCAGCAGAAAGCGATCATCGCGCGCGAGATCGACAAAGATCCTGATCTTCTCGTTGCGGTACAGCCTACCCGTGGTCTTGATGTCGGAGCCATCGAATACATTCACAGCCAGCTCGTTGCACAGCGCGACAAGGGAAAAGCCGTTCTTCTGGTTTCTCTGGAACTGGATGAGGTTATGGATGTTTCCGACCGTATTCTTGTTATGTACGAAGGAGAGCTGGTCGGCCAGCTGGATCCGAAAACCGTTTCTGTCGAAGAACTCGGTCTCTACATGGCAGGTGCAAAACGGGATCCGGTTCCCGAAGAAGTATAAAAGAGAGGTAAGAAAAGCATGAACGAAAAAACGAAAAACGCTCTTCTGTCCATTGTCGCTTCTCTTGTATGTATTGTGATCGGTCTTCTTGTGGGATTTATCATTTTATACTGCATCAACGCGGAAAACGCAGTGGATGGATTTACACGAATCATCAAAGGCGGCTTTTACTTAAAGCCGAAGGGAATCGGAAGTGAAATCGCTCAGTCCGCTCCCCTGATTATGACCGGACTTTCGGTTGCATTTGCTTTTAAAACAGGTCTGTTCAACATCGGTGCTGCCGGACAGTACACCGTCGGTGTCTTCGGCGCCCTGTATTTTGCCATCATCCTCCACATGCCATGGTATGTATGCCTTCTGGCTGCTATGGTCTGCGGAGCCATCTGGGGAGCAGTTCCTGGTATCTTCAAAGCATACTTCAACGTAAATGAAGTTATTACTTCCATCATGTTCAACTGGATTGGTCTTTATCTTGTCAATGAGCTGATGTACAACACCATCCCGGGCATGTATGATCAGAAGACCACACGTACTTACAAATTAAGCTCCGCTTCTCCGAAATCCCTGATTCCGGACTGCGGCATGAACTCCATTTTCCGTACCAGTTCCACAACGATTGCGATTTTCATTGCGATTGCCATTGCGGTCATCATCTACATCGTTCTGAACAAAACAACCTTCGGCTATGAGCTGAAAGCCTGCGGATTCAATAAGGATGCTGCCAAATACGCCGGCATCAACGAGAAGAGAAACGTTGTTCTCTCCATGACCATCGCAGGTGCGCTTGCCGGAATCGGTGCAGGCCTCTACTTCCTCTCCGGTGCATCCGAGTGGAACCCGCAGGTATCGACAGCACTCCCGGCCATCGGATTTAATGGTATCCCGGTTGCGCTTCTTGCACTTAGCAACCCGATCGGCGTTATCTTCGCTGCTCTCTTCGTTGCTCATATTTCGGTCGGCGGTGCTTACCTGCCTACGAAATATTATCAGCCGGAGATCGCGGACCTGATCGTTGCCGTTATCATTTACCTTTGCGCATTCGTTACCCTGTTCAAGGGCATCGTTGCAAACCTGTTCAAGAGCAAAAAAGAGCAGAAAGCAAATGCCAATGCAGACAACGGAAAGGAGGAGAAGAAATAATGTTCCTTTTAATTAAATTTACCTTACTGTACGCCGTTGTTCTGATGCTCGTTGCGATGGGCGGTATGTTCTCCGAGCGAAGCGGTGTCATCAACATCGCGCTGGAAGGAATCATGGCGATCGGCGGCCTTGCCGGTGTCTTCGTCCTGGTTCTGTTCCCGGACCTCCCGGCTCCTGCACTTGTGGCACTTTCCATTCTGGCGAGCGCCGTATCCGGTATGATCTACTCTCTGCTGCTTGGCTTCTCCGCCATCACACTGAAAGCAGACCAGACGATCGGCGGAACCGCGCTGAACATGCTGGCTACTGCCATTGCCATCGTCCTGGTAAAAGCATTCAACAACGGCTCGGATGCCGGAAACGGTGCAGCTTCCGCAAAGCTGAACTACACCAACGCCGCTTTCATTTACAAGATCGGACCATTTACCGTGAACATCTTCCTGTTCATCGGCATCATCCTTCTGATCTGCAGCTACGTGTTTCTCTTCAAAACGAAATGGGGACTGCGCCTGCGTGCCTGCGGTGAGCATCCACAGGCAGCCGACTCTGTTGGTATCAACGTATACCAGTGGAGATACACCGGTGTTATCATCTCCGGTGCACTCGGCGGTATCGGCGGATTTGCCTACATCGTTCCGTCCGTTACCACCTGGAACTTCGAAGTCGGCGTAGCCGGTGCCGGATTCCTTGCCCTCGCTGTTATGATCTTCGGTCAGTGGAAACCGTTCCACATTGCCGGAGCAGCCGTATTCTTTGCGGTATTCCGTTCCCTGGCAAACATTGCGGACTCCACCGTCCTCTCCCATCTGGGACTGTCCAAGAACATTTACAACATGATGCCGTTTATCGCATCCATGATTATTCTCGCCTTCACATCCAAGAATTCCCAGGCTCCGAAAGCCGAAGGTATTCCATACGATAAGGGCGCAAGATAATATGTAACTATTCAGAGCCATGTGAAATGGAAGAAAAAATTGCGAATCATGCTTGCATGAATGAGCGGTTTTTTCTGGAATTTCATATGGCGAGCAGCCACATCGAGATGTAGCGCAGCGGAATCGAGATGTGGCTCTGAATAGTTACAATTTTTAAAGGCAGAGCCGTTAAATCCGAACTGTGTTTTTTCGGCTCTGCCTTTTCTCTATCATTCTGATTTATTTTTCATCAAAGAAAGGAAAAAATTATGCTGAACACCAAATTATTTGACCACACTATCTTAAAAGCAGACGCAACCGAAGCACAGGTTGCAAAGATCTGCGACGAGGCACTTGCACATGATTTTGCTTCTGTCTGCGTCAACCAGTACTACACCAAATTCGTTGCTGAAAAGCTCAAAGGATCTGACGTCAAAGTCTGCACCGTTGTCGGCTTCCCTCTGGGCATGTCCGATACCCGTGTAAAAGCGTTTGAGACCCGTGCGGCCATCGAAGACGGTGCACAGGAGGTTGATATGGTCATCAACGTCGGAGCCCTCAAAGACGGCAAATACGACTTCGTACGCTCCGATATCCAGACCTTAAAAGAAGTATGCGGCAAGGACATCGTTCTGAAAGTCATCATCGAGACCTGCCTTTTAACCGATGAAGAGAAAGTAAAAGCGTGCGAGCTCGCAAAAGAAGCCGGCGCTGACTTCGTAAAAACCTCCACCGGATTTTCTACCGGCGGTGCAAAAGCGGCTGATGTTGCCCTGATGAGAAAGACCGTAGGCCCGGATATGGGCGTAAAAGCTTCCGGCGGAATCCACAACGCAGACGAGGCACAGGCTATGGTAGATGCCGGCGCAAGCCGTCTCGGAACAAGCGCAACACTGGCTATCATCGGATAAAAAGGAGTTTCTTATGGATACGATACTGATAGGAATTGCCGGAGGAACCGGCAGTGGAAAAACGACACTGGCAGATAAGCTGGTAGAAAGTTTTGGACGCGATGAAGTGAGCATTCTGCGCCATGACAACTATTACAAACGCCATGACGATATTCCTTTTGAGGAGCGTGCCAAATTAAATTACGATCATCCCGATGCCTTTGATACCGACCTGTTATGCCAGCACATTCTCGAGCTGAAAGCGGAAAATCCATCGAGATGCCGGTTTACGATTATGCCATGCATAACCGCTCGGATAAAACGATTCTGGTCCATCCTGCCCCGGTTATCGTGCTCGAGGGCATTCTCCTCTTCGTTGAGAAGGATCTCTGCGATCTGATGGACATCAAAGTCTTTGTCGATACCGATGCGGACGTGCGGATTCTCCGCCGGATCCTGCGCGATGTAAAAGAGCGCGGCCGTTCCCTGGACAGCGTTGTGACGCAGTACCTGACGACCGTAAAACCGATGCACGAGCAGTTCGTAGAGCCGAGCAAGCGCCGTGCCGACGTGATCATCCCGGAGGGCGGACAGAACACCGTTGCTCTTGAAATGCTGATCGAGCGGGTGCGTAAGCATCTGAATCTGGTGCAGAACCAGTAAACATCCGTTTATCGCTATAAAAATCTGCAAAAAAAGAACGAGGACTGAATTTTCTCTTTTTCCGTCCTCGCTCTTTTTATTTTTCCCTTACAGATGTTCCAGCATTCCCTGCAGCCAGATCTGGCCTTTGAAACGTCTTCCCACTTCCGGTACTCCAAATAAATCCTTTTCGTTGATACAGATGTCTATCGGCACATCGTTGCAGACGAGGCCGAGCTCATACACCTGCTCGCCCGTTACCGCGTTCTTCGTTGTATTCATCTCCGTAATTTCACCCATCACGCTGTACTGGTCACATTCGAGACCGCTCGGCATGAAAAAGCTATCTACAATAGAAAAGACATCTTCCTTCGTCAGACGCTGGGAAATCATGGCATATGTGTCAATATCATCCATGGTGAGACTTTCCATCGCATCCTCATCCCCGTTTCTGGCAGCCGAGATCAGTGAATTCTTCTGCTGCGTGCTGCGGCGCTCCTTCTCGACCTGTTCCGGGTCTTTCTGGATCGGAAGCAAAATTGTTCCTTCCGCTGCAAGACCGGAGACAGAAAGCGGGAGCGGAAGCGGCTGCAGCGCATTTTTCTGTTTCATCTCAAGATATTCCGCTGCATGCGTCAGATAAAAGATCATCGTGATGCCAAGCCGCATATCGTCGCAGGCGCCTGCAAACGATTCCTTATCGACGTGGCGCTCCACCGATACCTCCTCGTAGGAGCTGATCTGCCCGCCCTCGAAATAGGGATAATAATATTCCATCTGGAAACGGTTGTTCTCATCAATTTCCCCACAGACCGTGATACCACAGTCATACGCATATTCTTTCGAAAATTCAGCAAAAAGGTGGTGTTCTTCTGTTTCCACAATCTTTTTACGGTCGTAGTTTTCTACTACATCACGAAGAATCTCCTGGAGTTCCTTCGTCGTCTTGATCTTTGAAAATCCAATGGTTTTCAGGTAAGCGTGCATAAGAACACCTCCTCTCATTCCTTTGTATTTCTTATGCGATTAGTGTTTCGGAACCAGTTTTTCTTTTCCGCCCATGTACATACGAAGAACTTCCGGAATGCTTACGGTTCCGTCTGCATTCAGGTTGTTCTCCAGGAATGCGATCAGCATACGCGGCGGAGCAACTACGGTGTTGTTCAGGGTATGTGCCAGGTATTTCTTTCCGTCCTCGCCGTTGACACGGATTTTCAGACGTCTTGCCTGTGCATCACCAAGGTTGGAGCAGCTTCCTACCTCGAAGTATTTCTTCTGACGTGGGGACCATGCCTCAACATCAAGAGATTTCACCTTAAGGTCAGCGAGGTCACCGGAGCAGCACTCAAGTGTACGAACCGGAATATCAAGAGAACGGAACAGATCTACTGTATTCTGCCACAGTTTGTCGAACCACATTTTGCTCTCCTCTGGCTTGCAGACAACGATCATCTCCTGTTTCTCGAACTGATGGATACGGTAAACACCTCTCTCCTCAAGTCCGTGAGCACCTTTCTCTTTACGGAAGCATGGAGAATAGCTTGTAAGTGTTTTCGGAAGCTCTTCCTCCGGAATGATCTGGTCAATGAATTTACCGATCATGGAATGCTCACTTGTTCCGATCAGGTAAAGATCCTCACCTTCGATCTTGTACATCATAGCATCCATCTCCGCAAAGCTCATAACGCCTGTAACAACGTTGCTTCTGATCATGAAAGGCGGTACACAGTAAGTAAATCCACGATTGATCATGAAATCTCTTGCGTAGGAAATTACTGCGGAATGAAGACGTGCGATGTCTCCCATCAGATAATAGAATCCGTTACCTGCAACACGTCTTGCGCTGTCAAGATCGATTCCGTCAAAGCTCTCCATGATATCTGTATGATATGGAACTTCGAAATCCGGAACAACCGGCTCACCGAATTTCTCGATCTCTACGTTCTGGCTGTCATCTTTACCGATCGGTACAGAAGGATCGATGATGTTCGGGATTACCATCATGTCTTTCAGAAGCTCTTCCTCAACCTCTTTCTCTCTCTGGGAAAGTTCCTCGATACGGCTTCCGGATGCAGCAACCTGCTTTTTAACCTCTTCTGCCTCTTCTCTTTTTCCCTGGCCCATAAGAGCACCGATCTGTTTGGAGATTTTGTTTCTCTCAGCACGGAGAGCCTCAACCTCCTGTTTAATCTCTCTGTTTTCTTTATCAAGTTCGAGAACCTTGTCAACCAGCTCCAGTTTGCTGTCCTGGAACTTGTTGCGGATATTCTGTTTTACAACCTCCGGATTCTCTCTCACAAACTTAATGTCTAACATGATATTCCTCCTGTATTAAAAATATTCTTATTTTTGTTCCTTCTCAATCTCACCAAGTCCGAAGTTTACAGCTTTTCTCAGAGCTTCCACTTCTTCCTGGCTGAGGACAACATAGGACTCACCTTTTACAATCTCCTTTAAATAAAGAAAACAGTTGTCACGGCTGTGAACCGCATTCAGGATCAGACCTGTGTTATTCTTATCAAGAAGCGCCAGCGCAAAACTGAGTTTTCCGCCTACATCATCAAAGGCATCATACTTCTCAACTCCATATTTGCTGAACATTACATTCAGATTTTTTTTGATAAAGCTGATGTCATGATCATGATCTTCCTTTGCTTCATACAGCCGGTCGATCTGTGCAAATTTTCTTACAAAAACTTTTTCCAGTGACTGTGCATCTCCGCCTCTCATAAACAGCTTATATTTCCGTTCCAGGCGGCTCAGACGCATATTGCTGCTCACCACATTAATCAGAAGAATGATGGTAAGGATCAGCAAAATAATGATCACAATCCCGGAATCAATTCCTATGCTTTCAAAAATTCCGCTCATTCTGCCTCCTATCTGATAGATTCGAACAGATCAATGATCCTCTCCAGTTCATCTCTGGAATAATATTCAATTTCAATTTTACCTTTGTTGTTTTTCTTTCGCTGAATGGATACCTTTGTTCCCATGATACCTTTCATTTTTTCTTCCAGGCTCTCATAAATGGCATCTTCTGCTGTGTTTCTCTCTGTTTTTACTTTTTTCGCAGGAGAAACCAGATTCTTTACAAGTTTTTCCGTCTCACGAACACTGAGTTTTTCATCAAAAACCTTCATGGCTGTTGTTTCCTGAAGAGCTTCATCAGAAATTCCCAGAAGTGCTCTCGCATGACCAGCTGAGATCATATCTGCAATTACCATTTCCTGAACTTTTGAAGAAAGCTTCAGAAGACGCATGGAATTAGTTACTGCAGTTCTGCTTTTGGCAACTCTGTCTGCGATTTCATCCTGTTTCAGGTGAAACTCTTCCATCAGACGTTTGTATGCCATCGCTTCCTCTATAGGATTCAGGTCTTCCCGCTGAATGTTCTCGATCAAGGAAATTTCTACGATTTCCTGGTCTGTAAACTCTTTTACAACAACAGGAACTTCCTTGAGCCCTGCCATCTTGGCAGCTCTCCAGCGGCGTTCGCCTGCAATGATCTCAAAATAATCCTTCTTATCGGATACCAACAACGGCTGAAGAACACCGTACTGTTTAATGGATTCCGAAAGTTCCAGCAGCGCATCCTCATCAAAATGTCTTCTGGGCTGATTCAGATTTGGTTCTACGCTGGAAATTTTCACAAGTCGTTCTGCGGCCGGACTATCTTTTTCAGTTGGTTTGTCTTTTTTTACAACTGCAGATCTTGTCTTTTTTGCAGGTTCCTTTGACGGACCGCCTGCTTTGTTCGGGATCAGTGCGTCAAGACCCTTTCCAAGGCCTCCTGTTCTTCTTCCAGCCATCACTCGCCCTCCCTGCCTATAACTTCTTCTGCCAGGAGGCGATAACTCTCTGCTCCTGTAGATCGTGAATCGTACAGATTGATCGGTTTTCCATAGCTTGGTGCCTCTGCAAGTCGTACATTTCTCGGTATGATCGTTTTGTATATATTCTGGTCCAGGTTTTCTTTTACATTTTCTACAACCTGAAGTGACAGATTTGTTCTGGCATCATACATAGTAAAGACCACGCCTTCGATCTTCAATCTCTTATTCAATCGGTCTCTTACCAGTTCGATGGTATGTATCAACTGTGACAAACCTTCCAATGCATAATACTCACACTGAATCGGCACCAGAACGGAGGTTGCGGCTGTCAAAGCATTAATTGTAAGCATACTCAGTGACGGCGGACAATCCATGATTATGTAATCATATTTCCGGCGAAGTTTATCCGTGATCTTTTTCAGAATAAATTCTTTATCCTCAAGATCAACCAGTTCAATTTCTGCACCGGAAAGATTCATATTCGATGGTATCAGGTCAACATTATCTACTACGTTTTTTATAATGGTATCTTTGGTCTCTGCTTCTCCAAGCAGCAGCTCGTAAAGGGTATTTTCTACTGCATTCTTGTCTGCGCCAAGTCCACTTGTGGTATTTCCCTGCGGATCTATGTCAATGGCAAGAACCTTTTTCCCTTTTTCAGCAAGGCAGGCCGATAAATTAATCGCCGTTGTTGATTTTCCAACCCCGCCTTTCTGATTGGCAACTGCAATGATTCGTCCCATTTTACCCCTCCTTTTTTGTATTTTTTAAGGGATTTTTACTCATTGGATACCATTATAACACTTTTATTTTTAAACCGCCACATAATGTTTCACGTGAAACAATAGAAAATGGGTTTTGAATTATTTTATTTATTGTATAGTATACCCAAACCACAGTGCTCTTAAACTGCCCTTACAATACTCTGTTTTATTGCAAAACCACAGATGATTCTTCTCAGGGCAATGATTCCACTTCTCTCTTACAGTACTATAGCAGTTCCAGGAATGCCTCAAAAAGATCGGTCCCATACGTAATCTCCGTAATGATTCCACCTCCCTCCCACAGTATTTTTACTGTAATGCCACAGAACTGAACGCCAGCGTTTTTACCGGATTTTGCCTTACAATATGCTTGCTGTTCTTACTGCAAAACTGACCGCGCGTATTTCAGTACCTGCATGGCAGTTTCTTACATTTCTTACAATATGCAGCTCTTACTGCCTGGCACGTTCTGTTATGCATTTATGAATGCAATTATTTCATATTTTATTATCAGCAATTGCTGCTCTTTTTCAGCGTATATGCCCCCAAGTTTGTCACCATTTAACCAAATCAAGTAAGTCCCCTGCGGGGTTGCGAAAAACAATAAGCAGTGGGTGGGGGACTTGCTTGTATCAGGAGGAGTGCAAGCTCCTCCTGATAAACTGCGGAGCAGTTATTTGGTGTAGAGCTACGTAGCGAAGCGGATTGCGAATATCCGCTTGACCTGAATCAAGTAAGGTCCCACCCTCTGCTTATTTCTTTTCGCAATAGAATCAGGAGACTTACTTAATTCGATTGGATAGATAAAATCATTTACATTTGTCATGTAGTTATGTCTTGCTTCTATATATCGAATTACTCAAACGCCTCTCTATTTCCCTTCAGGATAAAAGCAAAAACAACTGATACTACGATGAAGAGCGAAATGTTGTAAAAGATTTTTTGGTATCATTTTAGAAAATATAATGGCATATTTTGATATATAGCAAAATGAAACAGCGATTTTTGGCGTATTTTAGGAATGTCTGATTTTTGCCATTTTTATCATTTTTATATAATATATAGAAACTACAAGTTACTAAAAACACTTATTTTACAAGCGTTTTATCGCTAGTATAGTTGAATTTATATTGTACAGGAAAAGCGTATTATTTTTTCATTTTAACCAGCAAGTTTCATTTTGTGCTATTCCTTTTTCCTGGTTATACGCCGCGAAGCGGCGTATTTATATTTTTTATTTCCGAAATATCCCATTATGTATTATTTGTCTCCTGTCCTCGTCAAAACCAGCTCAAACATAGCAGAAACACAGCAAAATAACAGCTCTCAGGCGCCCTAAAACGCCTCTTTTTTTCTATATATGGGCCGTCAAGTGGATATTCGTAATCCGTTTCGCTGCCTGCCCATAGCCGAATAACTACTTCGTAGCTTATCAGGAGGCATGTAGGCCATCCAGATCATTGTTAAGCAGGCATTTGCAGCAAAAACAGCATTATTTTTTCTATTTTTTTCGTATCTTTCATCGTATTTTTAACCAAATCAAGTAAGTCCCCTGCTTCAATTGTGAAAAGCAATAAGCAGTGGGTGGGGATTTGCTTGTATCAGGAGGAGTGCAAGTTTCTCCTGATAAACTGCGGAGCAGTTATTTGGTTATGAGCAGGCAGCGAAGCGGATTGCGAATATCTACTCGACTGCGTGCAGGTGCACATGACGGTGTTTGGGTGTTTTTGTGCATTTTTATATATGTACTATAAATCGTACACATATATTATTGCGGTACTATAAACCGTACTTTTATATCGTTTTTAGCGTTAAACCTTCGTATTTTGACGTATTTCTTTTTTCATTTCCCACCTTCGCAGAAAAGTCCGATATATTGGACATATGTTTTTTCTTTTCTCATTCCATACTACTATCCCTTTTGTCAAATATCATTTTTTCTTTTCAAAATCTTTATGAATTCCCCCCTTGTTCTTCTTCTCTTATTCTCAGCTTATCTCTTTACACTATCGCCATATAATTTATCGATAAAAATCTCCGTCCCTACTCCATACCCCCGCAGATGCAGGCACGTTTGCGTTTAACTTAATCTTGCCGCTCTATTTCCTGAAATGCTATAATACAATCACGAACAATCTATCTATATCGAAAGGAATATTTCTATCATGAATCCAACCAACAAAGATCAGGCAAAGGCTCAATTAGATAAAACGCTTCAGGGAAATGACAAAATCGAAACTGCAATCGCTGCTCTCCAGCAGGATGCCACTGAAGAAATGCTGGCGCACGTTCTCACGGTAATTCGTCGCAGAATGAAAGAGTATGCTCAGCTGATCGTAGCTGTAGAACCACCAAAAGGTGATGGAAAGATTAATCTCCAGGCTATAAAAACCGGTGATGGAAAACAATGGTGGGCTGCTTTTACCAGTTTTGACGAAGAATTAAAAGGCAGCAGCCAGATCATGTCTACTTTCACAGCAGACATTGACAAAATTTTTCACGCAGCACTCCAGGAACCATCTATTGAAGGAGTAATCATCAATCCCTGGAACCGCACTATTATGCTGAATAAAACTTTAATCAATATTATTCTGGGAAACCCTGTATAATTTGACTCTCTGTATCCACAACCACAGCTATGGCAAGTGAAAACCGGCAGAGTATTTATTCACTCATAAACTGTGGTGCAATTTATTCGGTGCAGAGCTACGAGCAATGCGAGATGCAAATATCCGCTTGTCCAGTAGATAGCTGCACCTCCGTAAATAACTACAGCATCTATGGCATAATTGCTTTACATTTGTCAAAAAAAATCTCCTGCCTCTCACTAAGTGAAGCGGATATTCGCAATCTGCTTCACTACTTGCTCATAACCGAATAATTAACTACTTCGCAGTTTATCAGAAATTGCTTACACTCTTCCTGATACAATCAATCCCCCTGCTTATTGCTTTTCGCAATTGAAGCAGGGGACTTACTTGATTTGGTTAAAAAGGAACTATTTGCCTGTATTACATGCAATATATGTTTCACGTGAAACATACACTGTAAAACAGTCAAGTAAATAAATTCATCCGCATTTATTACTTACTCATAACCGAATAACTGCTTCACGGTTGTATCAGGACCTGCTTGTGTTCCTGATACAACCTCATCCCTCCACACACCACATTTTGTTTCTCGTAGCTTCACAAGGAGATGGGAACTTTCCTGATTCGATATAAAAAATATCGCTCATTTTCTATCTTGTTTCACATGTTACCTTCCTTACTCCAATCTACAAAAGCATTGTAAATTTTCCACCAATAGCGTATAATAAAAGCCAGAAAATATTCAGAAAAATACCATCAGATCAGTGAATTTTAGTGCATCGAACAGTATTTTCCCAAATCATTTAATACGAATTTCAGGAGGCTTTCAATGAAGAAAAACGGACATAAACTACTTACTCTTGCTGCTTTATTAGGAACAGCCACAGGAGTTATTCATATTACAAATCGTTTTATAGATGCCACATCTCAGCTTAAAGATATGCTGGAGCAACCACATGGTAAAACATATGACTGGCGTTTTGGAAAAATCCACTATACAAAGCAGGGACATGGTTCTCCACTGCTTCTCGTTCACGATATAATGCCAGGCGCATCTGGCTATGAATGGAATGCCGTTGAAAATCAGCTGGCAACAGAACATACCGTTTACACGATTGATCTTTTGGGCTGTGGACGCTCTGAAAAGGTAGAGATTACCTACACAAATTTTGTATTTGTGCAGCTTCTCTGCGACTTTGTTAAGAATGTAATTCACGAAGAAACAGATATTATTGCCAGTGGTTTTTCCGGTTCTTTTGCAATCATGGCATATCGTAATAATTCCGACTATATTCGCAAGATCATGCTTGTAAATCCACCAAGTCTCAGTTCACTGAAGCAGGCCCCATGTGAAGACAATAAATTATTCAAACACATAATCGAACTTCCTGTCTTCGGAACACTGATCTATCATATCGCATGTGCACGTGAGGCTATCAGCAGCATGTTTATGGAACAGTTATTTTATAATCCGTTTCACGTGACCGATACACTTGTAGATACTTATTATGAATCCGCGCATAAAGGTGGTTCCAACGCCAAATATCTCTATTCCAGCTATATTGGCAAGTATTTGAATATCAGCATCAACAACGCAGTTGAATCTTCTGATGCCTGCATTTATATCATTTCCGGCAAAAAAGAGGCTTCTGGTTCTCTCATTGCCGAAGAGTATCAGAAACTGAATTCTTCTATTGAAACTGCAACAATTCCTGATACCAGACATCTTCCTCACATCGAAGATCCTGAGCATTTTCTGGAGCAGGTATCAATTTTTCTGTAAACAAAAAAGCTCCTGCTTGCAGGATTCTCCTCCTGCGGCAGATTGCTTCAGCGGCATAATTGGCATAATTTCTCTCCGGCGCAGCGTGATCCTGCCCGGAGATTTTTTTGTGTTATTGGAACATTACGAAGTAATCACCTATGGCATAAAAAAATGGGGTTGTCACATTGTGATATGCTACCCTCATATAGGACAATGAAATATAAAAGTCCTATATGGAGGCAACAATTGTCAGTGCGACAACCCCATTTTCGTATTTTATTTATTATTGTTTCACGTGAAACATCAGCTCTTATTTTATCTTAAAGCCTGTTCCAAATACATATGTGTTGTATTATCAATCAGCTTATGGGTAAGCTCTGCCATATGCTGTGTAGATTCCTGGTTTTCAGAAGAGAGCCATGTCTTGATCATTCCTACACATCCATTCAGACAAAAGGCGTACGCATACTCAATATCCCGATTATTCTTAGGCAAACGAATAGACAGACGATGCAGAACTGTATCCGCAATCAGCTTTTCGATTCGGCTGACAAACGCCATATCCCCATTTTTTCCGAGCAGTGCAATACAAATATCCTTATTATTATCCAAAATTGTAAAAATCTGCTCAATAAACGGATAAGAACTCTCCTTATTGTTAAGAGGATCAAGCGGATAATCTTCTACTAAATGAGAAACTTCATCCATCAGTTCCGCCTCAATAGATTCTAACATCTGGTAAATATCTGTATAATGAAGATAAAACGTGGAACGGTTGATATCTACTTCTTCCACCAGTTCTTTCACAGTAATCTCTTTAATACTCTTCTTCTGCATAAGACGTGCTAATCCTGCTCGAAGCTGTGCTTTTGTTTTCCGTACTCTTCTATCAACTTTTTCGGCCATTTTTCTTTTCCCCCTGTTATTCCGTAAAGCTATAATAAGTAAAGCGGACATTCGCATTCTACTCTACTTCATGTTCATAAATCACCATATAGTCAAGCGGATATTCGCAATCCGCTTCGCTACTTGCTCATAACCAAATAACTGCTCCGCAGTTTATCAGGACTTGTTTGTACTCCTCCTGATATAAGCAAGTCCCCACTCATTACTTATTGCTTTTCGCAATCCCGCGGAGAGGGCTTCCTTGCTTGATTCGGTCATTTTCTCTCAACTATAGTATTTCTGGAATTACTATAATATCATGTTCGTGTCTGCAGCCATAAAAATCATCTTTCTGTATTAGACATTTTTTTGCATTTATGTCCATTAATATACATTCAGTAAATATTTAATGGTTGTATCTATGTTTTGTGTTTAGTATAATACATCACGTAAAGAAAATCAACACTTTGTTTGATAATGGATTTGAGAGCTATTAATAGAATTTAGTATGTTTAATAGATTTTGAAGCCATTACTGGAATAAAGTTTGATTAAGCAACTAAGCTTTATATAAAACTAAATAAAGAAAGGGATAGGTAAAATGATCAAAGACGAATGGAAAAGCCTACTTCGTAACAAGCTCATGCTTATCGTTGTAATCGCTATCATCGTTATCCCGATCATCTATGCAGGCCTGTTTCTGAAATCCATGTGGGATCCTTACGGAAGCGTGGATAACCTGCCGGTGGCCGTGGTAAACGAAGACAAACCAGTTGAGTATAATGGCAAGACGCTAAGTATAGGTAAGGATATGGCGGATGAGCTAAAAGACAACGACTCAATGGCATTCAACATTGTAGACAGCAAAACAGCAGAGGACGGTCTGGCAAACGGAACCTACTACATGGTTATCACAATTCCGGAAGACTTCTCCGCAAATGCAGCTACTGTAATGGATGATAACCCCAAGCAGATGGAGCTGACATATCAGACCAATCCGGGAACCAACTACATCGCTTCCAAGCTCAGTGAAACAGCAATGCTGAAGCTTCGCGACAACATCGCCTCTCAGGTTACAGAAACCTATACAGAAACCGTTTTTGATTCTATCTCAGAAGCAGGTGACGGAATGCAGGAAGCTGCTGACGGATCCGGAAAACTTGAAGACGGACTGACTACAGCTGCTGATGGTAACAAAACCATTACCAAGAACCTGAAAAAACTTTCCACAAGTACTCTTACATTCGTAAGCGGTGCTGACAGTCTCACAGAGGGACTTAAGACATACACCGATGGTGTAGCTCAGGTTAACGACGGAGCCAAGAGTCTGGATGATGGAGCAAAACAGCTTGACAGTGGTGTCGCTACTCTCACCAACAAGGTACCGGAGCTTACAACCGGTGTTGACACTCTGGATAAAGGTGTGAAACAGTACACCGCAGGTGTTGATCAGTTGAATGAAAACTCCGATGCACTGAAAAGCGGTGCAAGCAGCCTGGAATCCGGTGCCAAAGCTTTAAGCGAAGGTATCAATACTCTTTCCAGTGGTGCTACAAAGTATGTCAGCGGTGCAGATACTCTGGCTGATGGAACAACCGCTTATGTAAAGGGTGCACAGGAACTGGCAGACGGCGCTAAACAGCTCTCCGCTCTGGAAAGCCTTGGAGATGTTTCTGATGGTATCGCTCAGTTAAATACCGGCGTTACAAAAGGAACTAAAGATTCTCAGTCTCTGGTATCCGGAACTGCAGCTCTGGAAGCAGGAACCAAAAAACTTAACGACACTGTTTCTGCTCTGAAGGGAAGCACTACTGAAGAATCCTTCAAACAGCTTTCCAGTGGCCTTACAAAGGCTCAGAAAGGTATGGAATCTGCTTCCGCCGGTATGACTAAGGCTCAAACTGGTATGGAATCCGCTTCCGCAGCCATGACTCAGGGTGCGTCAGCTGTTACCGGTCAGATCGTACCTGGTCTTAACAGTGCAGCAAGTGCTCTTACTGATGCAAGTACAATGCTTTCTTCCAAAGCAGAGGGTCTTGGTACTGCATTTGGTGGAATGAAAGCTCAGATCAGTGCAGTAAGCTCCGCAATGGATACATACGGACAGACAACAACTTCAACACTTAATGACGCAAACGGAAGAATTGATGCCGCACAGCAGGCTATGAACTCTGCTGTTGCAGAACTTCAGGCAATTCAGAGCGCACAGGATGAAGATGGAAAAATTTCCGCTGAAAACCTCAGCAATGTGATCAATACTCTGTCCGGTGCTGCCGGAAGCGCTTCTCAGGTAGATACTTCCTTTGCAGCCGGATATTCTGATCAGGTTTCCCAGTTGGGCGTTGTAAATGGTGAAATTGATGCAGTTCAGGGAGAACTTGGAGATGCACTTTCACAGCTGAACAGCAAAACTGAGGATATTAAGAGCAGTGTACAGACTCTGACAGGTGCTGCAGCAACTTTGAACCAGCTTGCAGACGGACTGACAAGTGGTGCTACAGAAATGGGCAATGGTGCAGCAGAAATGGGCAGCGGTGCTACAGAAATGGGCACAGCCGCTACTACAATGGGCGCAGTTGCAGGTCAGCTTCCTACAGATATGATCTCTCAGCTTTCCGCTGTTACACAGCAGCTGTACGCGGGTGCAACAGCTGTAAATACCGGAACAAAAACTGTTTCCGCCGGACTTCAGAAACTGGAGACTGGTACCGCAGCTTTCCCGAAAGCAGCCGCCGGAATCAAAGCTCTGAACGATGGATTTGATAAATTAACCGCAAACAACAAGAAACTTACTGATGGCGCAACAAGTCTGAAAAAAGCAGGAAAACAGATCACAAGCGCACTTCCGCAGGTGAAATCCGGTGCAGGTCAGCTTGCCGATGGTTCTGAAACACTGACTACAGGAATTAAGACATACACAGATGGCGTCGCTAAACTGGCCGCTAACAGTTCTGCTCTTACAAGCGGTACCAGTCAGCTTTCCACTGGAGCTAAAACTCTTTCCAGCGGTGCTACTACTCTTGCAAACGGAACTAAGACATTAGCAAACGGTACCTCAACTCTTCTCAGTGGTACCAAGAAACTTGTAAGTAACAACAGCACTCTGAACAATGGTGCGAAACAGCTTGCAGATGGTGCTGCTCAGATCCAGAGTGGTTCCTCTCAGCTGTATGATGGTTCCAAGAAACTTGGAAGTGGTATGAAAGAACTGAAAGATGGTTCCAAGACATTAACCACAAGCCTCAGTGATGGAGCTAAAACAGTTAAAGATAACTCAGCAAGTGATGAAACAATTAAAATGTTCGCAACACCTGTTGTGAGCGATGAAACAAAACTTACCGATGTTCCGAATAACGGACACGCAATGGCACCTTATATGATGTCTGTAGGCCTCTGGGTTGGTGCACTGGCATTCTGCCTGATGTATCCTCTGGCTCAGTATAAAGGCAAACTGAAATCCGGTTTTGCATGGTGGGCAAGCAAAGCTTCCATTCTTTATCCGGTAGCAATCCTCCAGG
>ERZ827186.1412-NODE-1412-length-20027-cov-3.867064_pt1 | contig 20027 bp, 15 predicted proteins | sample MGYA00519918_ERZ827186 | MGnify/ENA primary metagenome ERZ827186 (study PRJEB31778, sample SAMEA3449275) | human gut metagenome | biome: human gut; feature: human-associated habitat; material: faeces | place: United Kingdom | collected 2010/2012 ...
CAGCTAACTTTCAGAGCTTTACAGAGCTTGACAGAGGGGGTATTCAGAATAACTCGAATTGAATCGGAAACAGTTTTATATAGTATCCCACTTGGGTTTACCTTACCTCAGATTGACAGAGAGTGACAATAGGTTGGAGCTCTCCTAAGCGAGGGGTCGGAGGTTCAAATCCTCTCGGGGACGTCTGACAGCGGTCCATGGTTCGCAGATTGTGCGGATCGTGGGCTGCTTTTTATTGGATTTATGTTTTCTTAGGGTTATGTGCAGATAAATCAATCGAAAACGGCCAAAAAAACAATCGCAAAAAAATACGATTGTTTTTTTGACCGTTTTTGCATATAATAATATAACAAAAAAATGGAAAGGATGGAAAGAGTATGCAGGAAACAAGAACGATAGAGTTTAAAGAAACGATTACAAATACTTTTTTAAAAACAGTGAGTGCCTTTTCAAATTACAATGGGGGAAAGATTTTCTTTGGAATTGATGACAGCGGGAAGGTAAAGGGACTGGCAGATGTAAAACAAGCATGTCTGGATATTGAAAATAAGATCAATGACAGCATTTCACCTCAGCCGGATTATACACTTGAAGCACAAAAAGATCATACAATAATACTTTCTGTTAAAAGTGGTGCATATAAGCCATATTTGTATAAGTCAAAAGCATATAAGAGAAATGATACAGCAACGATAGAAGTAGATGCACTGGAATTATCAAGACTTATTCTGGAAGGAAAAAATATACGCTTTGAGGAACTTCCATGTAAAGAGCAGAATTTGTCATTTGAAGTTTTAAATCATAAGCTGGAAGAGTGTGTTCATATCGAAAGATTTAATCAGGATACTTTAAGAACCTTGAATTTATATAATAATGATAATGGTTATAACAACGCTGCGGGGCTTCTGGCAGATAAAAATCAATTTCCGGGAATTGATATCATGAAGTTTGGTGAAAACATCAGCATTATTCAAAAGAGAGCAACTTTTGAAAATGTATCAGTTTTGGAAGAATATGATAAGACAATAGATGTATTCAGAGATTATTATCAATATGAGATAATAGAAGGCACTGACAGAAAAAAAATGGAAAAAATACCCGAGGCTGCATTCAGAGAAGCGATTGCAAATGCTTTGATCCACAGAGCGTGGGATGTGGAAGCGAGAATCAGAGTTTTGATGTTTGATGACAGAATAGAAATTGTTTCTCCCGGAGGTTTGCCATCTGGAATAACAGAAGATGAATATTTAGCTGGTAAATTGTCTGTTTTAAGAAACAGAATTCTTGCAAATGTGTTTTACAGATTAGGGTTTGTTGAGATATTTGGAACGGGAATTACAAGAATTAAACAACTTTATGAAACGGGACTGAAAAAACCAGATTTTGAAATCTCAGAGAACACTATTAAAATAGTACTTCCAGTTTTGGAAAAAGATTTAAATTTAACAGACGACGAAAGACTGATATATAAAAACTTAAGTAAAACAATGTTGAAGCCAATCAGTGAAATTGTATCACATGTCCCTTTTGGAAAATCAAAGACAACGGATATATTGAAAAGTATGATAAAAAAAGGTGCTGTAAAAGTTGAAGGAAGAGGTCGAGGAACGAAGTATATATTAAAATAGATGAAAAGCAATAGTCCCCTGCGGAGCTGCGACAGGCAGTGCGCAGGGGATTTGTTTTATTTGGTGACGGGAAGTTTTTCAAATGCATCAACCGGAAGAAGGTAGCGCATGGTGCAGTTTCCTTTGTAGGCTGGGGAGTTTGGGTATTCTCCCAGGGGTACGTATTTGCTTCCGTGTTTGTATCCGGATTCGATCAGCTGCTGGAGCTTGTCCAGGGTCATGGTATATACGTCGGTTTTGCGATCATCTTTATCTACGAAGATGATTTCATAATGGGACAGATCGATACCGGAACGGCAGGCGAATTCGATCATCAGGAAACAGAGGTCTTTGTTGAAGAGAAAGCTTGAACAGCCATAGGCCGGGATATGAATGGTACGACGGAATTTTGATTTATCCGGGTTCTCATACGTTATATAGCTGTCTTTTCCGGAAATGGTGTTGGTAAAGAGTGAGTTTGTACGAAGCGTTGCCTGCATCAGTTTATCTTCCGTATAAATCGCACAGTCAGGATGTCCGATCATCCAGGGGTTAGCTGAGTTTCGATCGAGGCGGAAAGGCATTTCTGAGTCGTAGAAGTGAAGCTGGCAGGAGGTGCCAATCTTGCCGGAAATTGCATTACAGATTGCCTGTTTGAGTTCTTTGTTTGCCTGCATTGATTCTTTATCTGTCTTATGCTGGTAGTAACTTGTCATAGGCCTGGAAACAGATTCATTTAACTGAACGGAAACGGCATATTCGCAGATTTTTCCGTTTTTGTTGATACTGTTACCTTTTCGGATATCAAAGGTAACAATATCACCAAGACTAAGAGAATGACAGCCAGGATCACTGGTAGAGAAGTTGATGTCGCCATGTTCGCGTCCCGGGTCTTCACATAATGAAATGTATCCAAAACCATGTTCTTTGTTTAAGTATTTAACTTTTCCTGTATATTTATCCATAATAAAATTCTCCTTTACTTTACATTATATTTTGTATTTTTTTGATTATTGATTTGTTGTAAACTAGTATGCTACATCTGTTAATTCAGTGTTTTCAGAACGGTTGTCTTTTGTATGGATAACCGGGGTTCTGTCTGTTATGGTATCAGCCGCCGAAGCGGAGACCAGTTCGAGATACAGAGGGTCTTCTTCCAGACTGTATTTCGTAACCTGCTGAGGTTTCTGGCCTCTGACGAAAAGCAGAGCGGCATCAATTGGAAGTGTGAGGATAGTGTCTGCGGTTTTGTTTGCTTTTACGGCGATGTAGCGGGCAGTCTCCACATCCTGTCCGCCAAGGTACAGGCAGGAATCACAGTTGTTGATGATGGTCATGGCACGGTCTTTTCCATACATGGAGTCAAGCTGTGAAAGACTCTGAAGGATAAGGCTTACATAGATTTCTCTGGAGCGGATAACAGAGATGACCTTATCAAAATCAGGGATTACTGCATTGGCTGCGAAGTCATCCATGATAAACCGTACCGGCACCTTAAGTCGTCCATCAGGGGAGCAATCTGCGCTGTCACAAAGCTCATGGAGGGCCTGAGAGTAAAGCAGATTCAGCAGTTTATCGTTGGAACGATCAGTATCGCTTACATTGATGAACAGGGCGATTTTTCGACGGCCCAGGGAACGGAAGTCCACCTGATGTGGATTGGAGAACATTTTAAGTGCTCCTTTTGAGGTATAGGAACTGAGCTTTTCTCCTACGAACATGCGGATGCAGGCGTGGGTTTTGTCGGCAGAATCCGTGCCTTTGTAGAGCTTTCATTTCTGCAGGGCATAGCTTTCCGGAAATGCGTCACCCCATTCAGTTATAAGAGTTTTGAACATGGATTTTGCCATAAATTCCTGGATCTCTGCCACTGAGCCAAGGTGCTTTTCGTTCTCAGGGAGAGCTTCCATGACATAGGCGATCAGTGTTGCCATGAACATTCTTGCCGAATAATCCCAGAACGGATCTTTGTCACATTCGATAGGGCAGAGATATTCAGCAAGCATTTCGATGTCCTGTGTATTGTAAGGATAGGACTGGCCTGTGTAACGCTCTATGAAGGAGAGAGGGTTATATCCCATGGGAGACTGATCCATTTTTGCAAAGTTAAGGTTCCAGACTTCATAACCTTCTTTCTTCAGATGTGGGGACAGCCTTCGGGAAAGAGTATTTTTTGTGTCTACGATGACCATACTTTCGTTGGAATGGAGGATATTGGGTATTACATATCCTCTGGTTTTTCCGGCGCCGCTGACGCCGATTATCAGGTCATTGTTGTTGAGGCCTGTCTGCCAGGTATTGTTGTTTATGTAGCGGCCCTGTGCCAGGATGCGGTGATTGTCGTTCAGAGTAGTGCTTACCGGTTTCTTAAGATTTGTAGTTTTATTAGTCATTGTTCTGATCTCCTTTTTCTTCTGATGATTTTGTTGTGGATTTTGTTTCTGCCGTTTGAATGATCGTGTCGGCCAGGCCGTAATCGACTGCTTCTGAGGCAGTAAACCAGGTATCCTGCGCTGTTTTTTCGTAGATTTCCTCCAGTGTTTTGCCGGTGTGCCGGGCCAGAAGTTCTCCAAGGATCTGTCTGGTTTCCATGAGAGAATCTATTTTTGTGTGCAGAAGCGTTGCGCTTCCGGTCAGCCCCTGGCCTGCAATCAGAGGATCGTGGATCATTATTTTTGAATGGGGAAAAATCTCTCTGGTGTCACCGGCCGTGAACAGCAGTGCTCCGAAGCTGGCAGCAGTTCCCATACACACAGTGCGTATCGGACAGGGTATGGTCTGCATGATGTCATAGAGAGCCAGTCCGTCAGCGACAGATCCTCCGGGACTGTTTATATAAAGAGTGATTTCTGCTTCCGGGTCCTGGGCTGCAAGGTACTGGAGCTGCAGGATCAGGCTGCCGGCAGAGTCTGCGTCTATTTCTCCGAGGCAGTAGATTTCCCTTTGAGAGAGAAGGTCGTCCAGTACAGAGAGATGGAAATAGCCGTCGCTAGTTTCTTTGATGATCTGTGGCATATTGTAAGGGTTCATTTTCATAGTGATATTCCTTTCTTTTGATGAGTTTAAGTTGTTACAAGTCTTCACCCGCTAACCCCGCAGGGGTTTTATCTGATTTTGTTGAAATCTTTTTTTATCAGTGCGGCATATACCTGTGCCATAGGATAGATGAAGAGTGCATAAAGGCCCTGTTCAAAATATGCCCGGTCAAAATCTCCACAGGCATAGTATTCCAGGATGGCGGCATCCTGGCCATAGCCGCTATGGGACTGCTCCAGTCTGTTGTAAAGGTTTCTTGTTGGAGTGATTTTTGTCAGAGACATACTTTTCAGGCACTCAAAGTAGTCATAGAATGTGGTATTGTTCAGAAACAGGCAGAATGAATATCCAAGTTCTGAAGGAATCATGGCAGGAGGAGTATTTGCCATATTGTAACAGTAGAATTTGGCCTTGTATTCCTTGGAGTTTTCTATACGTTGTATCCGTTCATGAAGAGGGATTCCCTCTTTGTTGCCATAGACGATATGGGTAGAACGGCAATGATTTACATATCTCTAGGCAGACTTCTGAAGCAGATCTTCTGGTGTATGGATTGAGCCATGAAATGGATCACCAGGGTCATAAACAGCCATATCGAAGATATCCAGAAATGGCTGATAGACAGCATTCAGAAGTTGCTTCCGAATGATCGCTTCGTCTCCTGTTGTAATACGTGCGGACGGCGACATTCCTGTCTGCTTTGCAACAAACTGAAATGCCATTCCTGTTGAGATTTCCGGAAAATTCCACTTTTGTTTGTGATTGGTAAATTCTTCCATTACAGAGACATATTCTTTCGGATGGCAGAACATGAAATCCGAAAATGGCATCAGGACAATCTTTTCTATGATGTTGCAGATCGCCAGAGGTTCTGTTGTATGAGCGTTGCGGATATTCTTTTTTCGCTGTTTGAGTGGAGTTTGTGTCAGAGTTATAGTTTTGTTGTTCATAGAGTTTCTCCTTTTTTTATTTTTGTTGGATGTTTTTTGGGGTTGAGGTTTCATGTGTTGCGTACCATACCATATGCAGACAGCGAGAAACTGTTTTTTACAGAAGACTTTTACAACATCATCACTTTGTATCACATATAGGAGTTATGGAAAATTATGAAGTACAATAAATAAAATCAATAATCAAGAAAGGAATTTGATATGTATTGATTTTCAGTTCCTGTTGTCTGCATATGGTGTGGTACGCTTTATTCAGTTTTTTATTATCATTGTTTCTCCCGACAGAGCAGCTGCGCTGCGATTTAGCTTTTTGTGTTTTCTGTTCTGTTGGGATTTTTGTTGTAAAAGGGCAATGCAATGCCACAGCAGCAGGGACCGACGTGTCCGACTTCTTCACATACTGCGGATACCAATATCTGTACAGACAGCTTTTACCTGTGAGTTAAAGTGAGCGAAAGCGGGCCGAAGTGCCCTTTTTTGTTGAAAGAGAAAATTTAATGAAAAATCAAACACATTGTTTTATTTTTGTTGTTCAGGATTTTCACTGTCTGTATATGATAATTTTGCAGGTACATCTCTATTGGATCATTGCATTACCTGTTTTACATTCTGTCTCCCGTCCGAGCAGCCTGGCTGCGTTAACTTTTTTGTTGGGAGTTTTGTTGTAATTCTGTTGTAATGCAATGTGGCCGCAGCCGGAACCGGTCCGCCTTTTTTCTGTTGGCTTTTTTGTTGGTTCTGTTGGAAACGCAGATGCCGGTAGTATATTTTCACCTCTTTGAAGCGGCAGGCGGTCAATGCATTATTAAGATTTACATTTTATCTCCCGTTAAGCAGCTCTGCTGCTTTTGATGTTTTGATGGTTTCATGTTTTATTTTGTTAGAGATTTTTGCGTAAAGAATAATCAAATAAATAAAATTTACATATTAAAACATATACGATATGAAATATGCAATAAAATATATGGAATAGATTTGAAAAATTAAAGAAAAAGCGGATATTTACGACCATGCATCGAATTTTACAGATGTTATTGAATCATTAATTATTACAATTTATTCATTAAATAATTGATATTAAATCATTGTAAACAAAAAATATAAACACATATTTTCTATAATATATAAATTAAAAACAACATTTTAACCGAATCAACTGCAAAGCAGTTATTCGGTTATGAGCAAGTAGCGAATGCGGATTGCGAATATCCGCTTGACTGGAAATATATTCGAAATAATTGCAATCGAAAATGAACAAATATATAATGGATGAAAAAGCGCAGAAATGGAGAAAACAGGCATAGATGTATAAAGAAGTACTTGATTATATCCGTGATCTTGGGAAAGAGAGAGCTTTGCCAGAGAAGGACAGACAAAAAGAAAGACAGGAAGAAGTCTGCGAATGTATGAATATGATCGCAGATGAAATATGCAGGATATATGGAAGCTATGGATTTACCTGGAACAGAGATGGTGATAAAAAACTTTTTGGTGCTGACTATCAATATGTTGCGAGATATTTAACTGCGGATATGAATGCAGCATCACCTGATCCCGAGATAAGTATTGGAATTTACGGGGAAAGAAGTCCTGAGAAGAAAGCTCGTTATTGTATCAGCATAGGCATAACGGATGGTATTTTACACGATTCGCTGACAAAGGATAATGAAAATACATTAAAGGACAAGAAAAAAAGAAGAGAAAAATATTACAGTTTTCTAAATGTTAAATGGAAAAAAGATTTAGATCTTTGTTACCTGTATAAAAATTTATATGGTGGAAAAGTAATGTCAGATCCGGAAACCATATTTGTTCATAATGATAAGGATGAAGAACTTAAAAATGATGAACAAAAGAATATAAGTAGAATTGCAAATAAAAGAGTAGAGTCTGCAAAAAATGATGGAAAAGATATAGAACTTTGTTATCTGGTGGAATCCGAAACAGAAGATGGAAAAATCAGGACAGAAGGACAGTTGAAAAGAGAAGTAATAAATGGTGTAGGCAGCTTGCTTGCATATTACAGATATGTTCAAAATTATCCGGATAACGAAAAAGATATTCAGCCGTTAAAAACAACAAAAAATATGATTCTTTATGGACCTCCTGGAACAGGAAAGACATATACAACCGCTGCATATGCAATGTCGGTTTGTGATAGATTTTATACGTTGGATGTATTGAAAGAATTGGATCACAGCAAGATCATGGAAAGATACCATGAACTGGAACAGGAAGGAAGAATCGGCTTTACCACTTTTCATCAGTCTTACGGATATGAGGATTTCATAGAGGGAATCCGTCCGGTGCTGGATAAAGAACAAAAGGATGGACAGAACCAGTCTGAGGAACAAAAGCCGGAAAAATCGGATAATCTGGAATACACCATGGAAGCGGGCGTTTTCAAAGCATTTTGTGAAAAAGCAGAAAAAGAAAGCAAAAAACCATACGTCTTCATTATTGATGAGATCAACAGGGGAAATATTTCCCGTATTTTCGGCGAGCTGATCACACTGATCGAGGAATCCAAAAGAAAGGGAGAAGCGGATGAGAGAAGTGTTATCCTTCCATATTCCGGGCTTCCGTTCAGTGTTCCTTCCAACGTATATATCATCGGAACGATGAATACGGCAGACCGCTCTATTGCACTTCTGGACACTGCATTACGCAGACGTTTTTCCTTTGTGGAGATGATGCCGGATACAGAGGTATTGAAGGATATAAAGATAGAAGTGCCGAAAATGCCGGATGCAGTTGATAAGAAAGCGGGCAATGCATCCACAGCTGGTGAGAAAACAGGCAATGCAGCAGGCAATGAAGGGAAAATCATCATAGATGTACAGAAACTTCTGGAAATTATCAATCAGAGGATAGAGGTTCTGTATGACCGTGAGCATACCATCGGACATGCTTATTTCTGCGGCCTTAAGGAGAATGCAACTCTGGATGGATTAAAAAATATTTTCAAAAAATCTGTACTTCCGCTGCTTCAGGAATATTTCTTTGATGATTACGAGAAGATCGCAATGGTGCTGGGTGATAATCAGAAAAGGAACCGCAATTACAAATTTATAGTAGAAGACAACGGAAAAGATATACATACCTTATTTGGAAAAGAACTGGAAACGGATATGCTAGATATGCTTCAGCATAAGAGATACATGATCAATGAGAAGGCTTTTGACTATGCAGAAAGTTATATCCAGATCTATGAACCATCCCGGAAGAATTGATGACAGAGCGTGAAACGTTATGAAAAAACGAGTAAAAACTGTAAAAGAATATGACGAGATCTGCAGTGAAAAAGCAGAAGGATATGTTTTTCTTCCGGAGAAAGATATGGATTGTCTGGTAGAATATGTGCAGACTCTGGGAAAAACTCTGAAAAAAGATGAGAAAGCTCCGGCAACGATCCAGTATAAATACAGTTATGAAAAAAAGTGTTCCATCCCGGTTGTCAAAATCCAGAAGTATGTAGGAGAGCTGGAACTGAAAAGCGGACTGCGGCTTCAGATTCTGCCAAAGATTTATTTTGGCGGCAGTGAGGATCGGACGAAACAGATCTATCTGGAGATGCTTAAGAGCACCTACAGGTTAACGGAAAAAGCGATGAACCAGATTTCTCTTGGAATGGGGGATATGGAACTGTTTGAGGCTTATATCCGGATGTATCTTGATGAGGCACAGATGCTGGTGAAACGGGGACTTCGTTCTGCATATGAAGAAAAAACGGATAACCTCAGATGCTTTCGCGGAAAGCTCCAGGTGTCAGGCCATATCCGTCGAAATATCGCACATAAAGAGAGATTCTATGTGACGTATGAGGAATTTACAAAGAACCGGCCAGAGAACCGACTGATAAAAACTACGTTAAAGAAACTGCAGAAAGTTACCACAGATGGGAAGAATAAACAGGATGCAAGAGAACTTCTTCTGTTTTTTGACGGGATACAGGAATCCGTGGATTACCGCCAGGATTTTGCACAGATAAGGATCGACCGGAATTCCAGAGAATATGAGAAGATCATGAAGTGGACAGAAGTGATCTTACAGGGAAACAGCTTCCTCAATTTTTCAGATGGGATCAAGAGCAGATCCATATTATTTGCCATGGACGAAGTTTTTGAGAATTATGTGGCATGTCAGATAAAAAAATATTTCAGAGAAAACTGGGAGGTATCTTCCCAGGATAAAAATTATTATCTGTTTGAAAAACCACGGGATTTTCAGCTGAGACCGGATATTGTAATGAAAAAAGGGGAAGGAAACAGAACTGTTATCCTTGATACAAAATGGAAAAGCCTTCCTGATATGAAAAACGAAGGATGGAGTGCCTTCAATAAAAAAGCCAGAAATGATATTTATCAGATGGTTACATATGCAAGCCGTTATGAGGCAGAGGAGATCTGGCTTCTCTATCCGAAAGCAAAGTATTCATACCAGTATGAAGGAATCAGGGACCGTTTTGAAACAAAAATTTATGGTCATACACTGGTGATCCATCTGTTTTTTATTGATCTGGAAAATATGGAAGAGTCTATGAAACGTTTATCTCAGGGACTTGAAGACAAAATGGCCGGGGAGGTGAAGAAGTATGAGTGAACAGGCATCCGGAAATTTTATTTCTGTTTCAGAGAGACTGAAACGGTTTAAACCGGCCAGTGGAAGAAGAACTGTAAAGCATTATCCTACCGGGATCAAAAAGCTGGATCAGATGCTTGGCGGCGGACTTTATGCAGGACTTACTTTTCTCGGCGCAAGACCAGGAATGGGAAAGAGTACCTTTGCGCTGCAGATCGCTTCAGAAATTGCGGCAGCCGGTTCGCCGGTACTGTTTTACTCCCTGGAGATGCCATCTGTCCGTATGGAGGCAAAAATATTAAACCGTGCCATTCATATGCGGTATCCGAACAGCTCCCTGACCGCGGACTGGTTTCTCAGAGAAGAAAACAATACAGGGAAACAGAAAGACTGGAAACTGGTAGAAAAGGTGGGAAAAGAGATCAGCGGCAGTTTTGACAAGATGTACATAAAAGAGCGTAAAAAGCTTTCTGTTTCGGGCCGGGATATCGTTCAGGATGTGGAAATGTTCATGAACGAAAAGAAAGAAAAACCGGTGGTTTTTGTAGATTACCTGCAGATCCTTTCTTCCTGCACAGGAAACAGAAACGCTACAGAGCGGCAGAAAAATGATGAAAATATCAATGAGCTCAGCGGCCTTTCCAACAAGTATGACCTAGCGGTTTTTGTGATCAGTTCCCTGAACAGAGAGTCTTACCGGGAGGAACAGAGATCTCTGAGAATGGATTCTTTTAAGGAGACGGGAGGAATCGAGTACTCTGCAAGCGTGATCCTGGGACTTCAGCCAAGAAATATCCGACAGCCTAAATTTAATTATGAACAGGAAATGTCGAAAGAGATCCGGGAGCAGGAGATTGTTTTTCTGAAACAGAGATATGGTATATCCGGGATGAAGGCGAATGTGAGTGTGGATTTCCATGCTGCGAAGGACCTTTACACAGAAAAAGGAGCATTCGGGAAAAAATCAGCTCAAAATGTTTCACGTGAAACAAAAACGGATAAGAAAAATACGGAGAATGCAAATGCTTTACCGAAAAAGAGCGGGAGTGCTTCAGAAAACACAACATTGCAGGATGTAAAAGCCAATGCAGATTCACTGAAAAATACAGAAACACAAGCCCTGGAAGCAGAACGCCCACAAACTCAAAATGCAAATCTGGAATATCCGGATGATCCGAGAGCACGTCTGGAGGAAGAATTTCGAAGTCTTTTGTAATATTCCGGGAACCGCAACAGAAGAGAGGAAAGAATAACCATGAAAATACCTGATAATATTTACATGAACATATGCAAAGTATTTCAGGAACTATATAAAAATAAATTTGTACCGAATGAACTGAATATCGCCGAGGTAGGCAGCCGCGGAAAAAATATGACATGCAGATACCGCATTACCGTTCCGGAAGAAATGGAGAGCGTGACATTTTCCTACTATGACGCGGTTGTTTATGATGCGGTCTACACCCTGTACAGAGCAAACTGTTCCAAATTTGCGCTGACAGATTTACTCCGGGTAATGTCCGGAGACGAGAAGGTACGTTTTTACAGCACAAAAGGCAGGATACAGAAAAGAGAGCAGAGGCTTCGGGATTCCCTGGAAAAACTTCGGAATACTACCATCGCCATTGACTACAGTGAAGAGGTACAGATGCGGGAGCTGAAAGATGACAAAGGGAAGCCACTGGAAGGTTTTGTGGCAGATTATCTGCTTCCTGTAGCAGTGGAAAAAAACGGGAAAGCATACTGGTTTCTGGAAGGCAGAGAGCTCCCGGTCTATAAATATGCGGAAGATATCGGACAGATGATCTGTGTGTTCCGGGAACTGCTTGATCCGGCAGCTCTCCTTAAAACAATGTTTCCGGATCAGGAATTTCAGGACAGTGAAGAAGGGAAAAAACTTCTGGAGAATGTAAAGTTTTCAAGTACAGATGAGATGATACTCCTGAAAAGGATCCTGATCCAGCGTCTTGAGATCATGAGAAATTCCAGAAACAATGCAGACGGCCGGCGAATTCGCTACTATGCCATGAAAGCAGATGAGGGAATCCTGCCCATGGCAGATATCCGCAGAGAAAATTTTGAGCAGGATATCCGGTTTGTCAGCGACAGGGGAAAAGTACGGTTCGAGAGCCGGGGCTGGAAGAATAAAGTACATGCGGTAAACAAAAAACTGTGCGCGATCCTGGATATCTACAAAAAATGCGGTTATGTGACAGAATACGAGCTTTTACGAAATGAACCGAGATCTCTGGTGAGAGGGTTGGAGATCCTGGGAGAGATCAAAAAGGTTGAAATCAGAAAAAACCGGGAAACGGAAACATCTGCGGAAAAAACTGCAGAACAGAAATGATTTGTGATATAATCTCCACAGCAAACAAAAGAAAGGAGAAGGGAAAGGGCGGAGTGTGTAAGGGAAAACATTCCGGAGAGTAACTGACAACAGTATAAGATAAATGAAGGAGAAAAAATGAGCGAAAAAACAAAACCCCAGGTAACTGCGGCAGATGACGATTATTCCATGGAAGCAGTGCCGGAAAGTGCGAGAAAAGGGTTCCGCAGCATGTTTTTTGTAATGCTGGGATTTACTTTCTTTTCCGCAAGTATGAGTGTCGGCGCGAAACTTGGAAACGGACTGGATCTGAACGGGTTTGCGGCAGCCTGCGTCATTGGTGGCGTGATCCTGTCCGCATACTGCGGAATTCTCGCGTATATCGGCTCTGATACAGGAATGAGCATGGATCTTCTGTGCAGAAGAGCTTTTGGAAAAAAAGGTTCTTATCTTTCCTCACTGGTACTTGGCCTCACACAGATCGGATGGTTTGGTGTCGGTGTTGCCATGTTTTCCATTCCAACTGCAGAATTACTGGGAATCAATAAATGGGTTCTGACGATCGTGGCAGGTCTTCTGATGACCATTACTGCAGCAACAGGAATGAAAGCGCTGGAGATTGTAAGTACGATTTCCGTACCGCTGATTGTGATCCTGGGGGTATATTCCATGGTAACAGCGGCAGCAGACGGCGGTGGCCTGGCGGCAGTATTTAATCAGTCTGCAGGATCAATTACTTTATTTACCGGTGTTGGATATGTAATCGGGTCTTTTATTTCCGGTGGTACGGCAACCCCGAATTTTATCCGTTTTGCGAAGAATAATAAAGTTGCCGTATGGACAACCGTGATCGCATTTTTCCTTGGAAATACCCTGATGTTCTGTTTCGGAGCTATCGGCGGCGCGTTTACAGGAAAAGATGATATCTTTTATGTTATGATTGCACAGGGCCTTGCGATTCCGGCAATTATCGTGCTGGGAGCCAATATCTGGACAACCAACAACAATGCACTGTACACCGGCGGTCTTGCAATCTCGAACATCACCAATGCAAGAATGAAGATCGCTACCTGTATTTCCGGTGTGATCGGTACAGCACTTGCGATCTGGTTATACTATAACTTCACAGGATGGCTGAATATCCTCAACTGTGCCCTGCCGCCCATCGGCATCACAGTGATCCTGGATTTCTTCCTTCGCCGTGACAAATACAGAGAAAAAAATGTACCGCTGCAGACAGCCAACTGGTTTAATCTGGCAGGTGTTGTGGCGGGTGCGGTAGCTGCCAACCTGATCCATGCAGGAATTGCGGCAGTAAATGCCATGGTAGTGGCAGCAGTGTTCTATCTGATCGGATTTGCGGCAACAAAACAGAAATAATCCTCAAAAACAGGCGAATGTATCTTTTTGAAAACATCTATTGAAATGTAAACATGCACTATAGTAACAACGTAGATACTATAGTGCATGTTTTTTTGCTGCTCTGCATTCAACGCAGAGCAGCAGTCAGGAGCAGAAATGCAGAAAATAAAATACGATAAAGTACGACAATTGGATAAAATCGTATTCCTTGCGCTGGGGCTTATTCTGGTAGCTTTGGTTATTCAGATGGCGATTCTGAACTGGATCAATAACAGGAATATATCGAAAATGTCAGAGGTATTGCTGGATCGTGTAGTCAACGTGATTGAGAAGAATGAACAAGACGAGAAGGATATGATAGCTTCTCTGAAAGAGGACTATATTGTGCGTGCCAAGGCAGTGGCCTATATTATCAATGCGAATCCGGAAGCAGAGAAAGATGTGGACGAACTGAAAAAGATCGCCAAACTTATGGCAGTAGATGAGATTCATCTGCTTGATGCCACTGGAAAGATCTACAGTGGAACCATACCGGAATATTACGGATACAGTTTTGATTCCGGAGAGCAGATGGAATATTTCAAACCAATGCTGGAAGATAAAACTCTTACCATGTGTCAGGATGTCACGCCGAATACCTCCGAGGGAAAAAAGATCATGTATGCCATTACCTGGGATGAAACCGGTACCCGTATGATCCAGGTTGGGATTGAACCGGTGCGGCTTCTGAATGAGGTGAAGCAGAATGAAATGTCTTCTGTTGTAACAAATATGCCGGTATACGAGGGAATCCGTATTTTTGTGGCAGATAAAGAATCCGGAAAGATTTATGGAGCGACAGATTCTTCTGATATCGGGAAAAAACTGGATGATATCGGCATAACAAAAAAGGGTGATGAGGAAGGTAAAATATTCACTGGTATCAATGAGATCGATGGTGAAAATTATCGCTGTTCTTTTTATATCACAGGAGATTATGCGGTGGGAGTTGCCTGCTCCAATTCTTCCAATGCGGAAAGTAATGCCATTGCGCTGCTGATCGTCGGGATTTATCTTACGCTGGCAGCAGTGGGAATTATTTATATGTATGTAAAGGTTAACAAGGCAAAAATCGATGAACTGACCGGCTGTTTGAATCGAAGAGCCTACAAGGATGACCTGAGCGGAATCTCTCTTGCATCGGAGTTTGTTTATGCAGCTCTGGATGTAAACGGGTTAAAAGGTGTGAATGATACATTGGGGCATAACGCAGGTGATGAGCTGATCCACGGTGCGGCGGAATGCATGAAGCAGTGTTTTGGAAGCTATGGAAAGGTTTATCGGATTGGCGGAGATGAATTTGTCAGTATCATTTTTGTAGATGAAAGTGAACTCAAAAAAATAAGAGAAGACTTTGACGAAGTGATAAGCCACTGGTCAGGGGCAATGGTCAATAAAATATCCATATCCTGCGGATATGTTTACAGCAGGGAAAAGAACTGGGAATCTTTCGAAGAAATTGCCAGTGAAGCAGACATTCGAATGTATGAAGCAAAAGAAAAATATTATAGCGTAGAAGGCAGAGACAGAAGAAAATAAAAATACCGGCAGGTGAATGAGTACATAAAAAACTCATTTATCTGCCGGTATTTTGTTATTAAGGCTGTTTTTCGTCGATCATGGAGAGATATTCATAAATCGGATGAAAATCGCGGTCGCTGCACTGGCGGTAATATTGCAGGAAGATCCTTTCCATGATATTGGGAATCTGTGTTTCAATCGGCTCGAACAATATGATCAGATATTGCATGGAACTGTAGCGGGTACAGATATCCACGCGGCGGATTTTTTCACAGATGGCCTGCTCCATGCATTTCAGAGCGTGCTCAATGGCTTCGATGTTAGGCAAGGTATCAATGACTGTCTCCATGGTAACCATGACGAGGTAACAGCGGCAGTTACTGCGGTTGACAAGCTGGCTCATGTATTCATAATGGCGGGCAAAATCACGGTAATTCAGATCAAGTGCACCACGGTAGCTGCCACTTTCACGGAGAGAGTTCGCGATCAGCTTCAGATCTTTTCCAACGCTTGAGCTGGAAAGATCTCTGCGGTCCATCTGCTGATAGAAGAAAAACTGATTTTTACCATTTTGTTTTACGTAGTACAGTGTCTTATCTGCCTTTAGGTAGCAGCTTTCGAAGGAGTCCTCACAGGTGCACATGCAAAGGCCGGCAGAAAGTGTTGCGCACTGGATTTCCACATCGTTTTCGATAATGGAATGAAATTCCTGAAAAAGTTTGTGCATCTGTTCTGCAACTGCTTCATGAGAAACATCCGGCATGAAAATGAGAAATTCATCTCCGCCAAGACGGCTGGCAATGCCATGTCCTGTGTACTTGGCGAGCATATTGCCCAGAAGTTTCAGTGCCCGGTCTCCGGCGGTGTGGCCATAAATGTCATTGATCCGTTTGAGATTATCCATATCAAGGAAGATCAGGCAACCATTATGTTCCTGCATAAGTTCCGCAGCGAGACGTTCACCGAGGCTCCGCATGGGAAGCCCTGTGAGAAAATCGTAATTCTTGGTATCGGCCTGTGCCTTGATAGTAGTTACTACATCAGAGATGAACTTGCTGACGGTAAGCTGCATATCAGGAAAATTGTAGGAATCCGTATCTTCTGAATCGGAATCCCATTTTGGCAGCCGGTTTTCATCCATCAGTTTCAGGAATATATCGGTGATTTCAGGATCAAACTGAAGACCGCGGTTTTTGCGGATCTCTTCGTAAATGACATCACGGGAAAGTGCACTGCGGTAAATACGCCGGGAACTCATAGCGTCATAGCTGTCAGCCATGGCAACGATCCGTGCGTGAACAGGAATCTCTTTTCCGGCAAGTCCATCAGGATATCCATTGCCATCGTAACGTTCGTGATGGCCGCGGATAACTTCGAGAACATGGGGAAGAAGAGTAACGTCTTTCAGGATCTCAGCACCAATAACAGGGTGCTTCTTAATAAGGCTGTATTCGTCATCTGTAAGCCGGGATGGTTTATTCAGGATTGAATCCGGAATACCGATCTTGCCGATATCATGTAAAAGTGCAGAATGTTTCAGTACCTGTATCTCTTCCGGTGACCAACCCAGTTCAGAGGCGATCAGTGCGGCGTATTCAGCAACCCGGTAAGAATGTCCACGGGTGTACTCATCTTTGGCTTCAATGGTTGTGGAGAGTGTCTGCATCATCTGAAGAGACATTTTTTCGGTTTGTTTTCGCCTTTTTTCAAGTTCGATCTGATGTCGCTGGATTTCTGTATCCTGGACATTTTTTAAGGTTCTTATAATGTTGACAAAAAGCAGGATCAGCATTCCGATTCCCATAAAAATTCCGGACAGGGATGTTACAAAATATACGGAGATCCCTTCAACGCAGGTACATATGATGGAGGTAAGCAGACCTAGCAGAAGAATACGGTCTGCCTTATTCTGCCCGGCCCGTATATATTGAAAAAGATGTATAAATATAAGGATAAGTGTAAATGCAAGGAGCAGCTGCCCAACGGGAAGCGTTTCCATATAATCTGCTTTTTTCGTTACAGCCAGAACAGAACAGGCTGCAAAATTGGCAAGTGCGATCCAGCCGAGACATGCGTAAGAACGGTGGTGCTGCTCTTTCTGTATGCTGTCCGCATAAAGGATGATCGGAAGCGGGCTTAACAGGATCATAACGAAACACAGAGATCCCAGGGCGGAAGCGTTGGGAACCAGGAGCTGACGCATTTTTGATTCTCCAAGCATCCATATGGCACCCATGACCATACACCATCCCAGATATTCCATATCAAATCTTTTTTTGTATACCATTCCAAGGGCAAAGCTGAACAGAATGGAAATAATCCCGGAAAACAGAATAAAAAAGGCAATACCGGTGGACAATCCATATTCAGCGAAAATGGAAAGCCAGATATCGGATTTATTTCCACAGTAAATGGTATTTACAACCCCGGAATAATTGGAAGTATATGTAGTCAGCTCAATGCGGAGCTGTTTTCCGGCATCGCTGGAAGAAACCGGACAGAATATATAACGGCTGGCAGAATTTTTGCCGGCCAGCCGGGTTTCACGTGTACTGTAACTGGTGCGGAGTTCATTATTAATATAGACGTTTACATCCTGCAGGGAAGAACGGATGGCGATGTCCGTTTCCTGGAGAGTGTCCGGAAGCTGTGAGATGAGGACCATTGTTTCACCGGCAGGAACTTTGTATTTTCCGGGAACAGTAATTTTCTCGGAAGTTCCGTCAGATTTCTGCCAGATAAAGGTACCGGAATAAATAACGGGACCGGAAGACATTTCCTGAGAACGCTCATCTGCACCAAAAAACTGCATGAAAAGGAACCAGCCCAAAATGGCGATCATCAGGATATAAAAAAGGTATCGTTTTCCTCTGTCGAGGGTAAATGCTTTTTCTTTCATAGGATATCCTCCTTGCGTCTGGAAGTTCAAAGTATGAGGGATAGTCACCTGATTATAGCTTTATTATAACAGAAGAAGTATTATAGCGGTTGTAATATTTGAGTTTTCGTACTAAAATAGTAAATAAGGTATAAATTGCCGTATAAACGGCAGAAAATGCACTATGACATAATTAAATGCACATAAGCACCCCCTGTTTTAACCGAATCAAGTAAGTCCCCTGCTTCAATTGCGAAAAGCAATAAGCGGTGAGTGGGGATTTGCACAAAACTGCAGGACAGGGGATGTGACTGTGTTTATGAGCATGTAGCATAGCGGAATGGAATGTCCGCTTTATGAGGGATTATGGAGTGAATTATAGCTATGATATATGCGGTTTTACTATGCAATAAAGAATGGAACATCGTGAAAATAAAGCAAAACGTATCGGGGCTGTCTTTGAAACCGGGTGACTGTCTGGCGGATGTGGTGCAGGATGCAGATGAGCTTACAGAAAACGATGAGAAGCAGTATTCGCTGTTTCTGACATTCAGAGAAAACGGGATGACATTATCAACTCTTGTACGGAGCTTTCAGGAGGGGAATCTGGTCATCCTTTCTCATGTCCGGAGTGATGCGGATTTTGTAGAATTTAATAATGAATACCTGGATTTTGTGGAATGGGTGGAGAATCATCTGGAAGGCTTTTATCATAGTGAATATTTTCAGATCCAGAAACTGAATAATCAGCTGATCGATTCGCAGAGAGCTTTGATCCGAAGTAAGAGAAATCTTGAAATGGCACTGGAAGAAAATAAAAAGATAAACCGGAAAATATCCGAAGCCAGACAGGCTGCAGAACAGGCGAGCCGGTCAAAAACGCAGTTTCTGGCAAATATGAGTCATGATATCCGGACTCCGATGAATGCAATTGTTGGATTAACGAAACTTATGCAGTATAGTCTGAATGATCCGGAAACTCTGGACAGTTACATTCAGAAGTTACAGTCTTCCAGCGAGTATCTGCTTGGACTGATCAATGATATTCTGGATCTGAGCAAGATTGAGAGTGGTTCCATAGAATTAAAAAAAGAGTCTATGAATCTCAGAAAAGTGGCGGAACAGATTGCCGCGATCATTCGCCCGAATGTACTGTCCGGTGGAAAGAAGTTCAGGATTTCTGAGGAGTCTTTCTGCCATGAGCATGTGCTGGGAGATTCGATCCGTATTCGTCAGGTATTGATGAATTTATTATCAAATGCTGTGAAATATACACCGGAAGGCGGAGAGATTAGCCTGCGTGTGGAAGAATTATCCGGTGATAAAAAATATGCGAAATACAGATTTACAGTGGAAGATACCGGAATAGGAATGACAGAAGAGTTTTTGCAGCATATTTTTGAGCCTTTTGCACGAGCTGAAATGCTGGAAAGTGAGATTCAGGGGACCGGTCTTGGAATGGCGATCACGAAGAGTATTGTAGATTCCATGAGGGGAACCATAGAGGTCTATAGCACCATAGGAAAAGGCAGCCGGGAACGAAGCGGAAGACAGTATGGAAGAAACAAAAGGTTCGATCCTCAATGGCATGCATTTTCTCTGTGCGGAAGATAATGATCTGAATGCGGAAATCCTGAGGTCCATGTTGGATCTGAAGGGAGCGTCCTGTGTGATCTGCTCCAATGGCAAACAGGTTGTGGAGGCTTTTGGGGAGTCAGAACCAG
>ERZ827186.1421-NODE-1421-length-19860-cov-3.886645_pt1 | contig 19860 bp, 17 predicted proteins | sample MGYA00519918_ERZ827186 | MGnify/ENA primary metagenome ERZ827186 (study PRJEB31778, sample SAMEA3449275) | human gut metagenome | biome: human gut; feature: human-associated habitat; material: faeces | place: United Kingdom | collected 2010/2012 ...
ATTCAGGTTTCCATTCAATTGTCTGCGCTCCTTCCCTCCAAAGGTTATTTGGTTATGTGGTTCATTACTTGTGTAACTAACTATACAACACGCAAAGACGGTTGTCAATCCCTCCGTCAAAAATTTTTGTTTTCCCTGCAGCAGATTTCCCGCCAAAGAAAAGCGCCGGAGCCTTCGAAAAGGCTCCGGCGCAGGCGGGAACTTATTGAGCGGATGGCCCCGCATCGGGGTCGAACCGTGTGAGAAACTGGCAGTACACATAAAGGTTCTGGACCTTTGTTGCCTCATTGCCGTACTCCGTGCGGATACTGGGCTGCGTCTCCGACGGCGTGACATAAAGGCGGAACGCAATGGCGTCCTGGTCCACCGCCATGTTCTCCACGGGTGCGTAATTGAAGTTGCGGATGGCAACGTCCAGATGCTTGTACAGCAGCTGTTCGATCTCGGCGTTGGAAAAGCACCGGACGACCTCACGGCTGCCGTGCATTTCAATGATGGCTTTTACTTCCTCGAACGAGATCTCCTGTAAACGGAAACAGCCCTGATGCAGCAGGGCGAGCATGGATGCGTTGTCAAGCAGCAGCAGCGGTTTGGATACGGCCATGGTACTCTTCCTTTCTGTTTGAAAAGTGGAGGAACAGCCCTCCCTGTCTTTATAGTACCGTGCAGACATCCAAATTGTCAATTATTGTTAAATTTATATCGTTTTATAAGTTGATTGTTGTGAAATGTATCAAAAACGAACTGCCGCACTTGGTGGGAATGCGGAATTTACAGCCGGGCGGGATGCTCGGCCAGCCATTCCTCCAGAATTTGAGCCGCCAGCGCCACCAGCTCCGGGCAGGGGCGCTTTTTATAATATTCCGGCGTGCGCGCCTCGGCCTGCGGTGTGCCCTCGGGACGGGCCAGGCCCAGCAGCTCCCGGCAGATGATGCTGCCGTTTTCGGCCCGGAAGCGCCCGGCCAGCTCCTGGATCATCGCGTAGGTATCGGTTTTCTCCGGCCCGGCTTTGGGGTCGTTGTAGCCGCGCAGCGCGCTTGCGGCCAGCGTCATACCGCTTACCGCACCGCATACCTCCCGCATCCGTCCCATGCCTCCGCCAAAGCCGCTGGCCAGGCGTGCCGCGGCGTCTACCGAAAGGCCCATCTCCGGTGCGAACGCCCCGGCCACAGCCTGCGCGCAGTTATAGCCCTCCAGAAACAGCGCTTTCGCGCGTTGTGCTTTTTCACTCATATCCGATCAGTCCTTTACCAGGGAAAATGCAGTTACGTCGAACAGGCCGCGGTCCGTCAGGCGCAGCTCCGGTATAACGGGCAGCGCCAGAAAGGAAAGGCTGGTAAACGGGTCCACATGGTACGGGATACCCATGGCCTTTGCCCGTTCCAGAATGGCGCCCGCTCCGGCCTGTATCTCCTCCCACGGGGCGGTGCTCATCAGGCCTCCCACGCGCAGGGGCAGCGCGCCCAGTATTTTTCCGCCGCCGGCCAGCACATATCCGCCGCCGATTTCTTTCAAATGGTTGATGGCCAGCGCGAGGTCCGCGTCGTTGTCTCCCGCCGCGATGACGTTGTGGCTGTCGTGCGCCACGCTGGTGGCAATGGCTCCGCCTGTGATGCCGTAGCCCTTCAACGGGCAAACGGCAACGCCCCCGTTTTTGCCGTGGCGTTCCACCACGCATAGTTTGGTATAAACGGCGTTGGGCCGGAAAAAGCCGTTTTCCGAAGGAACCTCCTCCACTGCGTGCCGCGTGACGATCTGGTACGGCACCATCTCAATGACATGGGCCGGGCCCGCGACAGGCAGCGCAAGGTCGGCAGGAGCCACGTTCTCAAAGTGTACCGAATGCAGCAGTGCATCGGGTACGGGGGCGGCGGCAAGGCCTGCAAAGCGCTCCTCCACGGGCCGGCCGTCCTTGTAAACCGCGCGCACGGTCATCTGCTTGAGGCTGTCCAGCAGGACAAGGTCGGCCCGATAGCCCGCGGCCACGGCGCCCAGGTCCCGCAGGCCGTATTCGCGGGCTGCGTTCCAGGTGGCCATTTTGATGGCGGTGACAGGCTTCATGCCCAGGCTGATGGCCTGGCGGACATTCCATCGCAGATGGCCGTCCCGGGCAATGTCGTCCAGATGCTTGTCGTCGGTGCAGAACAGGAACCGGTCGGCAGGCAGGTCGCTGTCCAGCAGGCCGTTTACAAGCACCGAAAGGTTTTTCGCAGCGCTGCCCTCGCGAACCAGCACAGCCAGACCCGCGCGCAGCTTTTCGGCAGCCTCTGCAAAGGTGGTGCACTCATGCTCGGTGCGGATGCCCGCGGCTGCATAGGCCTGCAGCTCTCTGCCAGAAAGGCCGGGAGCGTGGCCGTCGGCCCGCTTTCCCGCATCCGCGGCCAGCGCCAGCTTTTCCAGTACGGTTTGCCGCGCGGCCAGCACGTCGGGATAACACATCACCTCGCCCAGGCCCAGTACGCGGGGATGCGCCATAAACGGGGCCATGTCTGCGGCGGTGAAATCCGCGCCGTTTGTTTCAAAGGGGGTGGCGGGCACGCTGGAGGGCAGCATCAGGTACACGTTCAGCGGCAGGTTTTCCGTTGCATCCAGCAGATATTGTACGGCCTGTGCACCGCATACGTTGACGATCTCATGCGGGTCGGCCACAATGGTGGTGGTGCCGCTGCGGGTAGCGGCGCGGGCGAATTCAAAGGGCGCGGCAAGGCTGGATTCGATGTGGATGTGCGCGTCGATGAAGCCGGGGAAGAGGTAGCAGCCGGAAACGTCCGTCACCTCGGCGCTTTTTGCCTCGGCGGGGGAGATGTGGCCGACCTGCGCGATCTTCTCGCCGTCGAGCAGGACGTCCGCGCGGCGGGAGCCGCGGGGCGTGACGACAAAGCCGCCCCTGAGCAGTTTTTTCATATCCATTCAGCTCCTTTGTCTGAAAATATTCATACACCTTTACCATAGCACGTTTTTGCCGCGATTTCCACAGGAAAAGAGAAATCGGCAAAAGCGACAAGAAAGCGCGGTGAAAATCTGTGATTATGGCGAGAGAATGCGGCTTGTGAAAAAGCGGAAAAGAAGATAAAATAAATCTATCCTGCCGAAGCTGTGCGCCCGATCCGGACAAGCGCTCCGGCAAAAATTTTCAGGAGGAAAAAAGCTATGCGCAAGTTTTTGTCCCTGCTGCTGACGATGGCGATGGTCCTTTCCCTTGCCGTGACGGTCAATGCCGCCGCCCCCAAGGAAGACATCACCATTCTGCACACCAACGATGTTCACTGCGACTACGAGAAGTATGCCAAGGTCGCAACGCTGCACAAGAGCGCGGATCTGCTCGTTGACGCGGGCGACCATGTTCAGGGCGGCGTGATCGGCACGCTCTCCAAGGGCGAGTACATCGTCGACATCATGAACTACCTCAAGTACGATGCTGCCGTTCCCGGCAATCATGAGTTCGACTATGGCATGGATCAGTTCCTGCACATTGCCAAGGATCTGGCGAAGTATCCCTATATCTCCGCAAACTTCACCGGCAAGGACGGCAAGCCCTACTTCGACGCTTATAAGATGTTCGAGGTCAAGGGCGTGAAGGTCGCGTTCGTCGGCGTCTGCACGCCGGAGACCTTTACCAAGTCCACCCCCACCTACTTCCAGGACGCCAACGGCAACTACATCTATGGCTTCTGCGAGGGCAACAACGGCGCTGACCTCTACAATGCGGTGCAGAAGGCCATCGATGCGGCTAAGGCCGCGGGCGCCGATTATGTCATCGGCCTCGGCCATCTCGGCATCGACGAGCAGTCCTCTCCCTGGATGAGCAAGGAAGTCATTGCCAACACCACCGGCTTTGACGCCTTCATCGACGGTCACTCCCACTCCACCTTCTCCGAAACGATCAAGGATAAGTCCGGCAAGGAGGTCGTCTTTGAGCAGACCGGCACCAAGCTCGCCAACGTCGGCAAGATCATCATTAAGGCCGACGGTACCATCACCCACGAGAACGTTGATCTGAACACGGTCGAGCCCGACGCCGAGGCGGCGGCCTATATCCAGACCATCACCGATAAGTTCGACGCCCTGCAGAAGCAGGTCGTTGCCAAGACCAGCGTGGAGCTGACCATCAACGGCGCGGACGGCAAGCGCGCGGTCCGCAATGCCGAGACCAACCTCGGCGACCTGTGCGCGGACGCCTACCGCATCCTGCTGGGCGCTGACATCGCCTTCGTCAACGGCGGCGGCGTGCGCGACAACATCAAGGTCGGCGACATCACCTACGGCGATATCATCAAGGTCCATCCCTTCGGCAACGAGGCCTGCCTCGTTGAGGTCACCGGTCAGCAGATCAAGGACGCTCTGGAGCTCGGCTCCGCGGCCTATCCCGGCGAGAGCGGCGGCTTCCTGCAGGTTTCCGGCCTGACCTACACCATCAATGCGGACATTCCCAGCTCCGTGGTGAAGAACGATAAGTCCGAGTTCGTCAAGGTCGACGGCGCGTACCGTGTGTCTGACATCATGGTCGGCGGTCAGCCCCTCGATGTCAACAAGACCTATACCCTCGCTTCCCATAACTACATGCTCAAGGATGCCGGCGACGGCTACACCATGTTCGGCACCAAGAACGTCAAGCTCCTCAAGGACGGCGTGATGATCGACAACCAGGTCCTCATCAACTACATCGTCAATAATCTCGGCGGCGTGGTCGGCGAGCAGTATGCCGCCCCGCAGGGCCGCATCACCATCAAGACTGCTGCTTCCGATGTCCCGACGAACGAAAGCGATAAGGTCATCGCCGGCCGCGATACCACCGTGACCGAGGGCGATACCTACACCGTCGTCGCGGGCGACTGCCTGTGGAACATCGCCTACAAGCTCTACGGCACCGGCACGCTCTACACCAAGCTGGCTGAGGCCAACAAGCTCGCCGATCCGTACATCATCTACATCGGCCAGATCCTGACCGTTCCCGCCAAGTAAAAAACCGCACAATTAGGAAAGCCGCCCGTTTGGGCGGCTTTCTTCTGCGCTTTTTTGCTTTTTACGAGTCCTATATTACCACATTTCGGGCAATTTTTCAAGTCTTGTCTTTTCCTTGCCGGGGGTGTAGATAACATGGCGAGGTGAAAAAGAGATGAATGAATTGTTGTTATTTGGCGCGCTGTCCGCGCAGCGGACCGAGGCGGCGCTGCTGCGCGGGAACGCCGTGACGGAACGCTTCGGCCTGACGCTCACGCCGGAACAATGCGGACGTCTGCTGGAGCGCCGCGCTTCGGCCTTGCGGGAGACGGAGCGCATCGAGCTGGGCGAGGGCATCCTGCCGAAGCTGGCGGTCGCGTTGTGCGACTCGCCCTGCGTCGGGCCGGAGAACTGGGAGGAAGCGCTCGGCGGGCTGACGGAGCTGTTCTACCACTTCAAGGGCGCGTGCGGCGAACGTCTCGGCGACGACGAGCTGCTCGCCGCGCTGGTGCGGGGCAATGGCTACAATGCGCTCGTGGCCGTCCAGCAGCTTTTGTACGTTCTCCAGAATGGCCTTGCGGTCACCGTTGCCGCACACAAGGTCGGCTTCCATGAACTGTGCGGCCTCCTCCGGGAAAGCCTGCGGGTAGCAGCCGGTCAACACCGTTACCGCACCCGGGTTCTCGCGCTTTTTGCGGCGCAGCCACTTGCGGCTTTTCTGGTCGCCGAAGTTGGTCACGGTGCAGCTGTTCACGATGAACACGTCCGCTGCCTCGCCTTCCTGCGCAATGGTAAAGCCGTTGGCACGGAACAGCTGCTCCAGCGCACCGGTCTCGTTCAGGTTGACCTTGCAGCCGAGGGTATAAAAACAAACTCGCATGGGGAACGATCCTTTCGATAAAAACGGGGGTGTTTTGCATTTCTTCTCATTATATAACAGAAGCCCACCGGGGTGCAAGACTGTTTTTGCACGGAGACACCGGTCTTTTGCAGTGCGTCAAAACAAAAAGGGACGCGAAAAATCTCGCGTCCCAAAGCTGCAGGAAGGAATGACGAGCCGTTAGCTGTTTTTCAGGGTAACGAACAGATAATCGGTCTCCTTGCCGTCCAGTGTATCGGTCTTGCGCTCAATGAAATCGACCTCGTACATAGACAGGGGAAGCTGACGTCTCACAAAAGCGTTGATGGCGTTCTCCTGGGCGTCCGGCTTCAGGCTGGCCACGACAGAAAACTGCTTGGTGTCCAGAGCCTTCTGGATATCTTTACCGATCACGGTAGCAGAGAACCGGACGGGCAGCATGAGCTGACCGGAGCAGCCGGTGAACAGGGCGGCACCTGCAACAGCAGCAGCGGACAGACCGGCGATCTTTATAAAGTTACGGCGAGAAAGATTCATAATGAGACCCTCCTTGTGATTGCATGATTGTATGAAACTGGGCTTGCTCCCTTCTGGGAACAGTTCAATTTTACAAGTTTTGCCGTGAAAAGTCAAGGGACAGGTACCAAAGTTAACAGAAAACGAACACAATATGAAAAATAGTACGGCAAAATTGACGAGCGGCATGCCTGAAAAGACCACTGCATACAGTAGCAGCAAGAGACTTCGCACGGGGAGGGACGGAAATGGAACGGAGAAATCTGGCGCTGCTGTGCGCGGGGGTGGTCTGCTTCTGGCTGTTTGCGCTGGCCTTCGGCACGGCACAGGGCAAGGGGCTGCGCATCCAGCCGGTGGTGCAGGCACAGGCAGAACCGGCAGTGCAGACCCTGACGGTCACCCCGCCGCAGCTTACCCTGCCCTGCCGCGCGGCGATCCTTATCGACCAGACCAGCGGCGCGGTGCTTTACGAGATGAACGCTGACCAGACCATGCCCATCGCCTCCATTACCAAAGTGATGACCCTGCTGCTCACCTTTGAGGCGGTGCACGCCGGGCGGCTGACCATGGATACCGCTGTGCCGGTCAGTGAGCACGCCTACCACATGGGCGGCAGCCAGATCTGGCTGGAGCCCGGAGAGCAGTTCACGCTGGACGAGATGCTCAAGGCCATCTGTGTGTCCTCTGCCAACGATGCAGCAGTGGCGGTGGCCGAGCTTGTGGGCGGCAGCGAGCCTGCCTTTGTGCAGCAGATGAACGCCCGCGCCGCAGAGCTGGGCATGGAGCACACCACCTTCCGCAACGCCTGCGGGCTGGACACGGAGGGGCATCTTTCCACCGCACGGGATGTAGCCATCATGAGCCGCACCATCCTGACCACCTGCCCGGAGGTGCTGCACTATACCGGCATCTGGACGGACACTTTGCGGGGCGGGCAGACCCAGCTGGTGAACACCAATAAGCTGCTGCGGCGGTACAACGGCATTACCGGGCTCAAGACTGGCACCACCGGTGGAGCGGGCGTGTGCATTACCGCCAGCGCCACCCGGGACGGGCTGAACCTCATCGCGGTGGTGCTGGGTGCACCCTCCAGCAAGGAACGGTTCGAAGCCGCCACCACCCTGCTGGACTACGGCTTTGCGGCCTACCGCGCCGCACCGGTGCCCCTGCCGCAGGAGCGCCCGCTGCAATTAAAGGTAAAGGGCAGCACCGAGGAGACCGTGCCGCTGGATTACGCCGCTCTGCCGCAGACCGCGTTGCTGCCCGCCGAAAGCGCCGGACAGCTGACCGTGCAGCTGGAACTGCCCGACACGCTGGAAGCCCCGGTGACCCGGGGACAGACGGTGGGCAAGGCGCAGCTGCTGTGCGGCGAAGCAGTACAGGGGGAGTACCCGGTGTGCGCTGCCGCCGATGCGCCCCGCATGGATTTTGACACCGCCTTGCAGCTGCTGTGGGACAGCCTGCGGGGGACAGCAGCCTGACCCTGTGCCGAAAAAGGCGCTTCAGCGCACAAAAGTGAGCCGGACGCCCGGTGGGACTGTTGGATACCTGAACAAATCTGGATGAAGAAACAAAAAAACACTATTAAAATTGTATGAAATCTAAGGAATTTGACCTTGACTTTACCCGGAGGGAACGGTACACTTATACCAAGATATTTCCTCGCAGGGCAAAGGCCCGGCAGATCGTTTGGAGGTTTTAATAAAATGAGTGTCGCACTGAACACGAAACACCTCTCCAGCTTCATCAGCGAAGAGGAATATGCAGCTATCTACCCGCAGGTAGAAGCCGCCCACAAGCAGCTGGAAGCCAAGAACGGCCCCGGCAGCGATTTTCTGGGCTGGATGACCCTGCCCCGGGATTACGACAAGGAAGAGTTCGCCCGCATCAAGGCAGCCGCTGCCAAGATCCGCGAGGACTCCGACGTTCTGGTCGTGGCCGGTATCGGCGGCAGCTATCTGGGTGCACGCGCTGTTGTGGAGGCCGTTAAGGGTATGTACCACAACGAGCTGGGGGATGGTCTGAAGATCTACTTCTGCGGCAACAGCATCAGCCCCACCTACCTGAACAACATCATCAGCCTGTGCAAGGGCAAGCGCTTCTCCATCAACGTCATTTCCAAGTCCGGCACCACCACCGAGACCTCTCTGGCCTTCCGTGTGCTGCGCGAGCTGCTGGAAAAGGAGATGGGCGTGGAGGAAGCCAATAAGCGTATTTACGCCACCACCGACCGTGCCAAGGGCACTTTGAAGCAGCTGGCTGACGCACAGGGCTGGCCTACCTTTGTAGTTCCCGATGATGTGGGCGGCCGCTACTCCGTGCTGAGCGCCGTGGGTCTGCTGCCCATCGCCGCTGCCGGCATCGACATCGATGCTCTGATGCAGGGCGCTGCCGATGCTATGGAGCGCTTCTCCGTACTGAGCCCCGACAACGATGCTTACAAGTACGCCGCCATCCGCAACATCCTGTACCGCAAGGGCAAGGCTGTGGAGATCCTGGAGTGCTACGAGCCGGACTTCACCCTGATGAACGAGTGGTACAAGCAGCTGTTCGGCGAGAGCGAGGGCAAGGACAACAAGGGCCTGTTCCCCGCAAGCTGCATCTTCTCCACCGACCTGCACTCCATGGGTCAGTTCATTCAGGAAGGCGCCCGCATCATGTTCGAGACCATCGTGGACGTGAAGAAGCCCGCACAGGATCTGTTCATCGACCCGCTGGAGGGCAACTTTGACGGCCTGAACTTCCTTGCAAACCAGAACATGAGCGTGGTCAACCGCAAGGCCATGGAAGGCACCATTCTGGCACACACCGACGGCGGTGTGCCCGAGGTGCTGATCGAGGTGGATGACCTGTCTGCTTATAATGTGGGCTACCTGATCTACTTCTTCTGGCGTGCCTGCGCCTGCAGCGGCTACCTGCTGAGCGTGAACCCCTTCAACCAGCCCGGCGTGGAAAGCTACAAGAAGAATATGTTTGCCCTGCTGGGCAAGCCCGGCTATGAGGGCCTGACCGCAGAGCTGGAGGCAAAGCTGAAGTAAGCTGCCGAACGTTAAAAATGATCTCCCGCCGCAAGGCGTGGAAAATACAGGAGGACTGAACTATGATTAAACTGATTGTTGGTACCAAGGGCTCCGGCAAGACCAAGGCTATGATCGACCAGATCAACGACGCGGTCAAGACCTCCAAAGGCAATGTTGTTGTTGTGGAAAAGGGCATGAAGCTCACCTACGACATCGCTCCTGCAGCACGTCTGATCGATCTGGACGAGTACAAGATCTCCGGCGGCGAAATGCTGTACGGCTTTGTGGCCGGCCTGATGGCAAGCAACTACGACATCACCGACCTGTACATTGACGGCATCCTGAAGGTGCTGGACCACGATATCAACCGTCTGGGCGTTGTGCTGGACGAGATGGCAGCCATTGCCGGCGACAGCGTCAAGGTCACCGTGACCGTCAGCGCAGACGAGGCCGCACTGCCCCACGATGTGAAGAAGTACCTGTGATCTGATAAAAGAACAGGGCTAAAGGCTTTTCCAACAGGCAGAAGACCGGAGAAAAATAAATTTTTTCGGTTTTCTGCCTGTTTTGGTGTTGACAAAGGGTTGCTTTGGCGCTATACTAACAAAGCAGCCTTTTCAGAGGTGTACTATGCAATTTGACCTGAGAAAGTTTATCACAGCCGGCACAAGACCGTACCATGCAGAGTTTCAGTGTGATTTATCTGCGTACGATTATGCCGGTGCAAGGATCCCGCAGCCGGTTACAGCCGTCTTTGACGCGCAGACCGATGGCGACGAGGTTCAGATAACGTTGCGGGCAAAGGCATCGGTGCACGGAGAGTGCGCCCGCTGTCTGGACCCGGTCACCCGGGAAGAGACAGTCGATACGGAGTGGATCGTCAAGGAGCGGGATCTGGATGACCCGGATTTCGATCTTCCGCTGGACGAAAAAGGACACTTGGACGTGGACGAATGGCTCAATCAGGAGTTTATGTTCCAGATTCCCACGGTGCTGCTTTGCAGCCCCGACTGCGCCGGGCTTTGCCCGCAGTGCGGTAAGAAAAAGGCGGAATGCACCTGCCCACCGGCAGAGCAGACCGACGCCCCCGTAGACACTAGGCTCGCGATCCTTAAATCACTGCTGAACAGATAAACCCATCAAGGAGGTGCAAAAATATGGCAGTACCTAAGAGACATCTTTCCAAGGCCCGCCGCGACAAGCGTCGCAGCAATGTTTGGAAGCTGGAGGCCCCCGCACTGGTGAAGTGCAGCAACTGCGGCTCTCTGAAGCTCCCCCACCAGGCATGTGGCAACTGCGGTTACTACAAGGGCGAGGAAGTCATCAAGAAGGCCTAATTTGCGCGTAATTGGTGGCATAATGGTGTTATGTACAGAAGGGGAGGGCGCAAAGCCTTCCCCTTCTTGTGCTTTAAAGGAGGTGGATGCAGATGGCGATACGGATCGAGCAGGTGGATGCCGGCAGCGAGGCCGAGGCTCTTGGCCTTGCCCCCGGTGACGAGCTGCTGAGCGTGGACGACAACGAGCTGAACGACACGCTGGACTACGATTTTTATACCGACAGCAGCAGCTTCCACCTGAAAGCCCGGGTAGCGGACGGCATCCGGGAGTGGGAGGTGCAGCGGCCGCAGCGCGGCCCCTTTGGCTGCGGGTTCAAGACCTATCTGGGCGATGCGAAGCATTCCTGCTCCAACCACTGCATGTTCTGTTTCATCGACCAGCTGCCCCCGGGCATGCGCGAGAGCCTGTATTTCAAGGATGATGACGAGCGGCTGAGCTTTTTGTTCGGCAACTACATCACCATGACCAATATGCAGGATCACGAGATCGACCGCATCATCAAGATGCACATTTCGCCCATCAATATCTCGGTGCACACCACCAACCCCCAGCTGCGGGTGCGGATGCTGGCCAATAAGCGCGGCGGCGAGGTGCTCAAGTACCTGCCCCGGCTGGTGGAGGGCGGCATTGCCGTCAACTGTCAGCTGGTGCTTTGCCGCGGCGTGAACGACGGCGACGAGCTGCGCCGCACCCTTGCCGACCTGCTGGAGCTGACCCCCATGGTGCAAAGCATTGCAGCCGTGCCCTGCGGTATTACGGATTACCGCAAAAATCTGTACCCGCAGGTGCCCTACGATGCAAAGACCAGCGCTGAGGTCATCGACATTATGGAAGAATTCGGTGATGAATGCAAGCGCCGCCACGGCAAGCGCATCATCTACCCCAGCGATGAATGGTACCTCAAGGCGGGGCGCCCCATCCCTGCGGCAGCGTTCTACGAGGACTACGACCAGCTGGAAAACGGCGTGGGCATGATGCGCCTGTTTGAGGAAGAATTTCTGGCCGAGCTGGACAAGCCCCACCGGGTTTACGGCACCAAGGAGCTGGACGTGGTCACCGGCACCATGGCAGCGCCCCTCATCACCCGCATGATGGAGGAGCTGCACCGCCAGTACCCCATGATCACCGTGCACGTCCACACCATCCAGAACCGCTTTTTCGGCGGTAATGTTGGCGTGACCGGCCTCATCACTGCTACCGACATCATCGCCCAGTGCGCTGGCAAGCTTGCCACAAAAACGCTGGGCATCCCGGCTGTGATGCTGCGGGAGGAAAAGGACACCTTCCTTGACGATATCACGGTGGAGCAGCTGGGGCAGCAGCTGGGCGTAAAGGTGGAGGTGCTGCCCACGGCAGGCGGGGACGAAGCCCGCGCCTTGTTGCGCAGCGGCCTGCACATTGCCCGCAGAAGGAAGAGCGGCAGCTGATAACGCCATTTTTATTGTATTTTACCCCTTTTAAGAAAGGAGGAGACCCCATGAGCAAACCGATCGTAGCAGTGGTGGGCCGCCCCAACGTGGGCAAATCCACCCTGTTCAATAAGCTGTGCGGCCAGCGCCTTGCCATTGTGGAGGATACCCCGGGCATTACCCGCGACCGTATTTTTGCCAACTGCGAGTGGAACGGCCACGAGTTTTTGCTGGTGGATACCGGCGGCATCGAGCCCAAGGCCACCGAGGGCATTCTGGCCCACATGCGCGAGCAGGCGCAGATCGCCATTGACACCGCCGACTGCATCATCATGGTCACGGACGTGCGCAACGGCCTGACCGCAGCCGACGAGGACGTGGCACACATGCTGCGCCGCAGCCATAAGCCCATCATTCTTGCCGTGAACAAGTGCGACAAGGTGGGCGAGGCTCCCATGGAGCTGTACGAGTTCTACAACCTCGGCTTTGACGAGGTGATGCCCATTTCTTCCGTGCACGGTCACGGTACGGGCGATCTGCTGGATGCAGTGTGCGCCCATCTGGACTTCAGCGAGACTGTGGTGGAGGAGGACCGTATCCCCGTTGCCATCATCGGCCGCCCCAACGTGGGCAAGTCCAGCCTGACCAACCGCATTCTGGGCGAGAACCGCATGATCGTGGCCAACGAGGCCGGCACCACCCGTGATGCCATCGACACCCCGGTGGACAACGCCTACGGCAAGTTCATCTTTACCGATACCGCCGGTCTGCGCAAGCGCAGCAACATCAGCGATGGTCTGGAGCGCTACATGGTGGTGCGCGCACTGGCCGCTGTGGAGCGCAGCCGCGTGGCGCTGATCCTTGTGGATGCCACTGTTGGCTTTACCGAGCAGGACAGCAAGGTGGCAGGCTACGCCCACGAGCAGGGCAAGGCCTGCATCATCGTGGTGAACAAGTGGGATGCCGTGGAAGGCAAGGAGACCAACACCATGGAACTGCAGCGCCGCGGCTATGCCGAGTGCTTCAGCTTTATGGGCTATGCACCCATTATCTTCATCTCTGCCCAGACCGGCTACAACGTGAACAAGCTGATGCAGCTGATCCGGGATGTGGATGCCGAGAACGGTGCCCGCGTGCCCACCGGCGTGCTGAACGAGATGCTTGCCCGCGCTACTGCCCGGATGCAGCCCCCCAGCGACAAGGGCCGCCGCCTGAAGATCTACTACCTGACACAGGCTTCCACCCGTCCCCCCACGTTCGTGGCCTTCGTGAACGCAAAGCACCTGTTCCACTTCAGCTATCAGCGGTATCTCATCAACCAGATCCGCGAAAACTTTGGTCTGGAGCATACGCCCATCCGTCTGGTCGTGCGGGAGCGCGGCTCCGGCGAGGTGGGTGCCAAGGACGTATAACACGTCAGGGAGGCTCAGATGATGAAATCTGTTCTCATCGCTGCGGTGTCCGCTGTACAGGCGTATCTGCTGGGCAGCATCGACACCGGTATCCTCGTCAGCAAGTTTTTGTACCACGATGACGTACGCAAGTACGGCAGCGGCGCTGCAGGCATGACCAATATGCTGCGCACCTTCGGCAAAAAGGCGGCGGCACTTACCGCTTTTGGTGATGTGCTCAAGGGTGTGCTGGCCGTGTGCATCGGCCGCTGGCTGTTCACCCTGATGCCGGAAAGCACCACGCTCTCGCCCTATCTTGCGGTGTATCTGGCTGCGATCTTTGCCATTATCGGCCATTTGAAGCCCCTGTATTTCGGCTTCAAGGGCGGCAAAGGCGTGCTGGTGGCGGGCGGCACTATTCTGGCCATCCAGCCGGTGCTGATCCCTTTTCTGGCGGTCATCTTTCTGGCCTGCCTGCTGCCCACCGGCATGGTGTCACTGGGCAGCGTGACCATGGCAGCACTCTACCCGGTGCTCACCATCCTGTACGGGGTGTTCCGGGGCTATTCTGCCGCCGACCTTACCGTGTGCACCATCGGCTCGGTGATTATGGCCGCAATGGTCATTTATATGCACCGCTCCAATATCCAGCGCATCCGCGAGGGCAAGGAGTACCGCTTTGGCCGTCACGGCAAAAAGTAACAGAAAATAGTAAACCACCCCGCAGCAGCCGTTCACCGGCCGCTGCGGGGTGGTTTTTGTATATGCTTATTCCTTTGTCTCGGTCTCTTCCTCAGGCTTTGCTTCGGAATGCCGCCGACGGAACCAGTCGGCGGGGATGCCGCTCTGGGCGGGGGTAAGATCCGGCGCAGGATGACCGTCCGGCAGGTGTGCGCCAAAGGCCGGGACAAAGAAGAACTTGCGCACAATGAAGATCAGCGCAATCGCGCCAACGCTGAGCAGGTTCTCCACGGCGGAATCGTGTCCCACCACCAGATGGCGGGCAATGGCGTACAGCAGCACCTCAAGGCTGCTGCCGGGGCTGTGCTTGGCCAGCATCTTGATGAACTCAATGCCGATCACAATGTCCAAGCTGCGCTCCAGAAAGGTGCGGATCTCTGCCTCGTTGCCATCGAACAGCAGGCCGGGCATCCAGCGGATCAGGGGCACAACGCTGAGCAGCAGACCAATCAGCACCAGCCCGGATAACAGCACTTCCAGCAGACTGGAAGCCTGAATAATGCGGTTGCGCAGGGAGGTACGCCAGTGGCTTTCTACCGGGTGAGAGGGATGTTCCATAGTAAGACCTTCCTTTCGGCATTCTGCTGCATAAAGATCGACAAAATCCTGCCTTTATTGTAGCAGACGAGAGAAGGTCTGTCAATTTCAATCCACGATGGTGACGGTGGTCTGCGGGCCGACGGCCACATAGCCGGACTTTTTGATGCAGTCCTGCCCGGCGTCGGTATCCAGCCAGTCGTACAGACGGCGCTCCGGGCTGTCGGCGGCGGCATCTGGGTGGATGACGGCGTAGAAATCGTTGCACAGGGGGTAGCTGCCGTCGGCAAGAGTGTCGTTGCTGGGGGTCACACCGTCCACCGCCAGCAGCCGCAGCCCGGGCTTGGAATACATCTGGTCGATGTAGTAATACACGGAGAAACCGATGGCGTTGGCGCTGTTGTTGTAATCGGCAATGCTGTCCACCAGCTCGCCCATGGCGGCAGGTGCCAGCTCAGAGGGTGGGGTCATCAACTCTCCGCCCTGAATGAGCAGCTTTTTGAACAGGGTCTGGCTGCCGGAGTCCTCGCCGCGCTGGAAGGCAACGATTTCCTGATCCTTGCCGCCTACATCCTTCCAGTTGGTGATCTTCCCGGCGTAGATGTCCCGCAGCTGCTGCTGGCTAAGCGCCTGCACCGGGTTGTCCTCGTTGACGATGAACACCAGCGCGTCCACCCCGATGGGTTTCTGCTCCAGCTCCACATTGGCCTTTTGCAGCTCTTCCTTTACATAGTCCGGCGCTTCGTACACCACCAGCATCCGGGTGGTGGTGTCGTACAGGCCAAAGTTTTCCCATGCGTAGGCGGTGGTGCTTACCGTAATGCTGCTGCGGGCTTCCTCCAAGTCCATGCCGGTGGTATCGGCCAGCATCTGCGCCATCAGCGGAATGCAGGCGGTGCTGCCGTCCAGCGGGGGAAACTCCGCTTCGGTCAGGAACGGCTCAGGCTGCTGCACAGTCGAGGACGCTGCAGAGGACGCGGGCGGCTCTGCGGCAGAGGAAGCGGTGCTGCCGGAGGGCGCATCCGTGCCCTTGCAGGCGGTCAGCACCCCGGCGGCGGAGCAGGCAGCTAGCCCCAGCAGAAAACTGCGGCGGGAAATTTTAGCGTTTTTCATAAGAAAGCCCTCCTAACTCAATAGCCATAACTCGGTACATCGTCCGCAGTGGCAGACGAGAAAATGCTCTGGCAGTACAGCCAGTTGCCGCTCGTGTCCATCCAGCCCACATAGAAGCCCCGCTGTGCGGCAAACACATGGTCGGGCAGGGCATTCAGACTGTTGGAATAGTACCCGGTGCAGCTGGAAAGTCCCTGCAGCACCACCTTGCCGTCTGCATTCAGCACATCGCATACGCTGCCGTAGGCGCTGCCCGCAGCGGCGCGGCTGCCGTAGAACATGGGTCTGCCGTCGGGGTCGGTGGTCAGGTAGTTGACGTAACTGTACTTGCCCTGCAGGGCGGTCAGGTCGCTGACAAGCCCCTGCGGGCCGTACAGCCGGGTGGCGGTGGTCTCGTAGCGGTCGTTATCCTGCAATTCCAGCCAGACGTAGCCGGTGCCGCAGTTGCTCATCCGTACTCGCTGCTGGTGCTCCACCGGTTCTACGGTGGTGTCGGTCAGCAGCTTGCCGTTGTCCTTACTGTACACCCGCAGACTGCCGTCCAGCGCGTAGACGGCTACGGTGTTGTCGGTGGCGTCCACATCGTACAGCGGGGTCTTTGCGCCTGTCTCCAAATCATAGAGTTCGTAGCCATGGCCCTCGCCGCTGTGCCATGTTACCACATAGCCCGGGAAATACTGGCTGGGCTGCTCGTCAAAGGTGGAGATCAGTCCGCGGTCCTCTGTGGTCATGTCCCGCAGTTCGTACCGGCCGTCACTGGTGGAAAAGCTGGCAAGACCACCCGGATAGACCTGCAAAAAGCCCGTGTACTGCTCGCCGGTCTGGGTGTTGTACAGGATTTGGTCGGTGGTTTCCTCTCCGGTGGCAACGTCCAGCTTCACCCAGTCGCTCAGGGTGTCGCTGTCGTAGAAAAGGCGGTATGCCGAGGCGGCCTCGGCGCGGTAGACGGGGGTGCCGTCCTTCTCCTGCACCACCACCCAGCGGTTCTGCTGGTAGTCGGTATCCCAGTCGTAATCGTCCAGTCCCTCCGGGCGGGCGTAGCAGCTGAACACCAGCTTATCGCCGCATAGGGTGCAGCTGTATGCACCTTCCGGTACCGGCAGCGCTGCGCCGGTGGCAAGGTCGATGACCTGACAGGTGCCATAACCGGACTCCGGGACGTATCCGCCATCGATCAGGCGGCTCTCCTGCAGCACCAGCAGGCCGTTTTGCAGGGTGGCGCTCTGCTCGCCCTCAAAGGACATTACTTCGGTGCCGGTCTTGTCGTACAGGGCGGTGCGGCGTCCGCCCCGGCCGGTGGGGTCGGACCAACTGCGCAGCCAGTAGTCTGCGGTGCCGGTGACACTGTCCTCCACCAGCGAGACGTTCTCACTGCGGGTAGACTGGTGCAGCGGGGTGCTGCCGCACAGGATGGTGGTGCTGCTTCCGGAACGGCTGTCGCAGTACAGCACCCGCAAACGGCTATCGTTCAGCACGGCAGGGTCGTACAGGGGCTTGCCGCTGTCATCCGTGGGCACAGAAACGGCAGAGTTGGCAGCGCCCGGCACGCCGGTGGCGGGCGGCAGCAGGGTACAGCCGCAGCCTAAAGTAAGGGCAAGGGCAGTGCAGACTGCCCCGCAGCCGATACGCAAGACAACACGCTTCATAAAAACCACTCCTTTGCAAAAAACAGGGAGGAAATTTTTTCCGTTCACTCAGAATACGAAACAGCCGCATTTTTCATTGCAGAACTTGCAGAAAAATGCGGCTAAAAACGGTTACAATTGCATTACAGCTGCGCCGGGGCATGGGACGCTTCTGCCTTGTCCATCTGCTCCAGCTGCCGCAGAAAGGCCAGCAAAAAGGGTAGAGAAATGAAGCAGGTGAGCGTATCCGCAATGGGCTGGCAAAGCTCCACGCCCACAAGCCCCAGCACCCGGGGAAGTACAAGAATCAACGGGATAAAGCACACGCCCTGCCGGCAGCAGGCCAGAAAGGTGGCACGCCCGGCCTTGCCCACGCTCTGGAAGGTCATGTTGGTCACCACGATCACCGGCTGCAGAAGGATGGCAAAGCACTGGTAGCGGAAGGCGGGCAGCGCCACAGCGGTGACCGCCGGGTCATCCCGGAACAGGCGGATCAGGTTTTCATCGTTCCACCAGCACACCGCGATCAGCACCACCAGCAGCGCAAAGGCGGCTTTCAGGGTAAAGACGGCGGCCTGCCGCACTCGGTGGTATTTGCGGGCGCCGTAGTTGAAGGACGCCACCGGCTGCAAGCCCTGTCCCACGCCGATGGCCACTGAGAGGATGAACATAAAAATGCGGGACACAATGCTCATGCCCGCCACGGCGGCATCGCCGTAGCTGCGGGCGGCAATGTTCAGCAGCATCCCGCCGATGCTGTTCAGCCCCTGACGGCCAAAGCTGGGCGCGCCGCCTGCAAGGATCTGCAAAAACTCGCGCGGCTCCCGGGTGACGGCAGAAAGCCGGAACTGGCTGACCGTTTTGCCCCGCAGGAACATATACAGCAGAATGCCAAAGCTGATGGTCTGACTGAGGGCAGTGGCGATCCCGGCACCGGCAGTGCCCAGCCCTAAAGCGAACATGAACAGCGGGTCCAGTGCAATGTTCAGCAGTCCGCCGGTGACCAGCCCGACCATGGCAAGGTTTGCTTTGCCCTCATACCGCAGGATGTTGTTCATCACCAGACTGGAGATCATCAGCGGTGCGGCAAGCAGGATGGGCCGGGCGTAGGCGCAGGCGTGGGGCAGAATGGTTTTGGTACTGCCCAGCAGCATCATAAAGTCCGGCAGGGTGGCAAGGCCGACCACCGCCAGCACTACGCCAAAGGCCAGCGCCGTAAAAAAGCTGGTGGAAGCAAAGCGGGTGGCGGCGTGGGTATCCTGACTGCCCAAGCGGCGGCTGATGATGGTGCCGGAGCCGTGCCCCAGCATAAAGCCCAGCGCCTGAATGATGGCCATCAGGCTGGAAACGACACCCACCGCGCCGGAAGCGCTGGTGGAGATGCGCCCTACAAAAAAGGTATCGGCCAGATTGTAGATGCTGGTGATCAGCATACTCAAAATCGTGGGCGCGGCAAGGCTGAGGATCAGCCGGGGGATCGGAGTCTCGGTCATTTTATGATACTGCACCGCAGTGCGGTCCTGCTGGGTCATGGGAAAATATCCTCCTTCAAAAACGAGAAAGCCGCCCCTTCCAGAGCGGCAGATAGTCCTGATGAAAACAGTATAACGCAGTTGCGACAAAATGTCGAGAGGGAGTAAAAACGGCCTTTCGCCCCTGCGAAGGGGCGAAAAAGCAGGCGAAAACAGGATGGATTCTATATAAAGTGCTAAAGAATTGTCGAATTGCTTGTGAAAAATCACGATATGTGGTATTCTTTATAAGAAGGAATTGGAAAAATCTGTGCATTTTATGATTGGGAGGGATTTGTACATGAAATCCGTAGCACAAACTGTGATCGAGGCCGACCGCTTTTATACCATTGCCGCTCACACCGGCAATGTCATTCAGGCAGTGGAGGGCAGCAAGGACGGCGGCACTGTCCGTCTGGGCAAGTATGACCACAAGCCCGAACAGGAGTGGAGCTTTGTCCGCGAGGGCGATGGTGTGTACCGCATCCGCAACCGTGCCTCCGGCAAGCTGCTGGATCTGACCATGACCGGCACTGCCAACGGCACATGGCTGCACCTGTGGGAGGACGTGGGCGGCACGTCCCAGATGTGGAAGGTGGAGCACACCCCGGAGGGCACCGTGCGTCTGCGCTCTTCTTGGGCAGGCGGCAAGTGCGTGGACACCGTGGGCATTGGCGCCGAGGTGGGCGCTGTGCTGCAGATCTGGCAGGAGGTGCCCGGCGGTGGTGACCAGCTGTGGGTCATCTCTGAGGTAAAGGACCGCGTAAAGCGTGCCGCCAAGGTTGAACAAGCAGCACCCGCTGCCGAGACGAAGGCCGCACCGAACTTGTCAGCCAGCGCCTCCCGGCCCTTCTGGG
>ERZ827186.1444-NODE-1444-length-19582-cov-3.323603_pt1 | contig 19582 bp, 15 predicted proteins | sample MGYA00519918_ERZ827186 | MGnify/ENA primary metagenome ERZ827186 (study PRJEB31778, sample SAMEA3449275) | human gut metagenome | biome: human gut; feature: human-associated habitat; material: faeces | place: United Kingdom | collected 2010/2012 ...
CAATTCTTCGTCCCTGAACTGACTTTGCACGACCGTTATCTTTTTGGTCGCGAAGTACACCCGGTCGTTTTCATGGTGTATAATGGGATCTCCCGCATAGTACGCGGCCGATCCCAGCACGGCCTTCGACAGTTGCTCGGCATCGTGTATTTCCGTCCCGTCGGTCAGGTTCGTCCATGCCACCAGGGAGTAATTTCCATCGGGCAGATTCAGGTTCACACCCTTGTGTGCCTGTAAGTCGGCGCCGCTTTGGGTGCGCCTCGCGACCAGGTTTCCGTCGCTGTCGTAGACGAACAGGGTCACGTTGTCCGATTTTTCGAGGAAGCGGCATTGTCCCGGAACGTCGCCGTAATAGTAAAACGATATCCGCGTACGCTCGCAGTCCAATCCGGAGCCGTCGTCGCGGATACACCCCGATAGTGCAAAAACCCAAAACAGGACAATTATGTAATTGTATCCTTTCATTTCACTCAGTCGATTAGCTGTATCTTTTTCGTAAAAAGGGGGGAGGCCCGTCCTCCCCCCGCATTCAGTTAAAGGATTACTACAACTGCTGGAACTCGGGATCGATGTTCTCTTCCTGCCAGTCGGCGATAGTAATGGTAAGGGTGATGTTATACGCGACCGGATTGAGATCGGTGTGCATGAACTGAGGTTTGATCTCGATGTTCACGTTGTAGATCTTACCCGCTTCGAACGTTACGTTCCCCGAGGCGGTCGTATAATTCACCACGTTGGCAAACTTGGACAGCGGCAGCAATCTCGGATTGTAGGCATCTTCGTCGGCGCTCGTAATACTGGTCGCCGCTACGTTGGCCAGGCTGAAGTGCAGATACGGAGTCTGTCCGGGGAAGAAGTTGAACGCGAAACACTTCTTGGCGTCGGGATCGGTCGGATCGTTGAATTCGTCCAGGTCGTAAGCCGCATACGCGCCGGAGCTCCACTGATTATAGCTTGCATAGGTCGCTTCGTCCGTTTGGGCGGCGTCCGAGCCGAAAAGCCATTTACCCTCGGTCGCTCTTTCGAAAGCGGTCGTATTGGTCATCAGCGACGCAGCCACAGCCGCTCCGTTGTATTGCTTGTAGAAGTTGTTGAAGTAAACTCCCAGCAGATCGCCGGTCAGACCTTCCCACTCTACGAGAGCCGATTTTCCGTTGGAAGTGTTGGTCACCGTTTCGCTTCCGCTCTCGACGAAGGATACCTTTTTAACCTGGATACGGGCCATCACCGGTTCGATCTTAACGGTGCCGGTAAACGTATACACGTTCTCGTCGTTCACATTCTCTACGTTCACGTCGAATGCCGACAGCGCCCCTGTCCCGGCAAAAAGCACCTTGGAACCTTGTTGCTGGCTGTAAGCGGCCGCAACGGTCACTTTGTCGCCCACCCCGCCGGTAACGTAAGTTTCCAATCCTTTTTTATAATTGCCGTAAACGGCCAGGTCGGAGGCTTCGGTTCCCACATTCGGAATGAGGAGTCCCACATCGGTCAGCTTGTCCCAATCCGAATCGGCTGTCAGGTCTTTGTCGACCTCTACTTTTTTCAAAATCGTACCCGCCGAGTTCGTTACGAAAATGGCGATGTTGTCTACGTCGGCCGTCTTCAAAAGCGGATCCACCGGGCCGGCCGCTTTCGTCTGGACGCCGCCCATGGAGATTACGACGTGCTTCTCTCCGGCGGGAGCGGACGGGCCGCCCGGGTCGGTGTCTTTGGAACACGAGGCAAGTATGCCTAAACTCAAAAACGCTGCAAAAAAATAATTGAATGTTTTCATGATAAAAAGTAAATTAATTAGAGTTTCACACAATCGGTTATTTCGGTCGAAAATCAAACATCGCAATCACGGTCGTCGAATCGGCAGTTCCGACATATGTCCGGATGTTTCAAGTTCGGTTTCATGTCCGATCAATTTTTCATACACTCATAATACAACCATTCGGGGGCAATATATAGATACGTTTACGCCTTTTTATCAACCAATTACGCAACAAAACCGATTCTCAAACTCCGATTCCGAAACAATTTTCCGAGACCGTTTTCGCCGTTTCGAAATGCGAAAACGACAAGGCCGCGATCTACCGTTTATCATGTCCGCCGAAACGCATATCGCAACTCCCGTCCGGCAGAACGGTCGGACGGGAACGGCTCGGATACGCAGAAAAAGAAACCGGAATACAGCGGGATCGCAACCCCGCCGTTTTACGGCCGGACGCGGGGAAGCATGACCGCACGAATTTCAAAATGTTAATTATTATTACCATATTTGCGGAATAAATATAAAATCACCTATCGCAGGAATGAATAAAGATTTAACCCGGAACGCCTCTGATAATAAAGATCGGGAATCGACCGAACGAACATCCCGCGAAAACGGGCCCGTTACGGTGGAACTGCTCGAAGCGCTCCGCGACGGGGATCACGAGGCCTACAAGACCGTATACCTGCATTACCGGGGCCCGATCGAGAACTTTCTATATAAATTGCTACGCTCCCGCGAAGAAGCCGAGGAAATCGCGCAGCACGTATTTATGACCCTGTGGGAGAGGCGGGCCGAGTTGGACCCTTCCAAAAATATCCGTACCCTACTCTATACGATCGCACGGAATGCGGTGGTCAATTTGTTCAAACGCCAGCGGGTTTTCGAGAAATACCAGAAAATGCAGGACTCCGGCGAACAGGATCTTCTGACAGGCGAAGACCTGTTGATCGCGCAGGAAAAAGAACTACTCATAGAGCTGGCCGTCAAGAACATGCCTCCGATGCGCCGGAAAATATTCGAAATGAGCCGACAGCAGAACCTCTCGCACGAAGAGATCGCGCAGCACCTCGACACGTCTAAACACAATGTCGCGAACCACCTGTCGCAAGCCCTGAAAAAAATCAAGCGCACGCTCAAATAGTCAATTCCCGCCGCAACCGGCCGGGATCGCCCCGTGCATCGCAAAAACCAGAACAACGCGCCGTTCTGACGAATCCGATTCTACTTTTGTATAAAACAGCTCTTTGATTGTATTATAATCATAACGGTCGTACGCTCCGTCCGGCATACCCGTTCCGCAATACGATTTCAAAAAATAATTCAAATAGATACTCCAGCATATCCGAACGACTGTATTTATGAACACCGACCCGCAAAAAACGATCCAGGAGATCATCGACCTGTACCTCGGCGAAGAGCATCCCGACGAACATACCCAGGAGCAGTTCCGCGCCTGGCTTGCCGGCGACGGCCACCGGAAAGAGAAATACGAGGCCCTGGAAAAAGCGTTCGAAAGAGAAGTCCGGTTCGATCCGGCCCCGAGCCGCAAAATACTGGACTCGTACCGGGAAATGACCGGCGCGGCGCGAGGCGCCGGCGTAGAACGCTCCCGGTCGCGAAAAAGAACGGCCCTGCGCATCGCCGCGGCGGTAGTTCCGGCACTGATCGCCGCCGCGACGATCTTATACCTGCTGAATCAACGCCTCAGCGAACATTTCGACGTGACCGTCCTGTCCGACGTGACCGAATCGACGGAGCGCGGAACGCAAAAACACATCATTCTGCCCGACGGTTCGCAGGCATGGATAAACAGCGGCAGCAGCATCGGATACTGCGACGATTTTGGATCGAAACGCACGGTTTACCTCGACGGAGAGGCGTATTTCATCGTGAAGGCCTCCGTACAGCAGCCGTTCACGGTGAAAACGGAAAACATGACCGCCGTGGCGACGGAAGCCCAATTCAACGTCAAGGCCTACTGCGACAGCGCGGCCTGCGAGATCGTCGTAGCGGAAGGTTCCCTCGACGCCTTCTGCGGCGGGCAAACCTATCGCCTGGCAGACAATACGCACATCCGGATGGACAACCGGTCGCAGCGCGTCACCGTGCACCGGATCGTCGACGGCGAACTGCCGCAATGGATGTCGCAGTTGCGATTCGAAGACACGCCGCTCGAACACGTGCTTTATATCATCTCCGGATTTTTCGGCGTGAAAATCGACCTGGCGGCCGAACTAGAACTGGAAGGGAACTTCACGGCCGCCTTCGAAGAAGGCCCGACGCTGGACAACGTGCTGCTTACGTTGCAAAATACCGTACCGGACTTCAATTACCGGATCGACGGGAACACGGTGCGCATCACGGAAAAACAGGTACGGGACGAAAAAATATCGAAATAATGTCAAGGCGTGTAAAATTATACACGCCTTTGATATACGACCGGTTCGGGAGACCGCTTCCGGCCGTTTTCCGCAGGAGCACGGAATCACCACCACACCTGTTCGCCGTTTTCAAGGGTGAAAATACGCTCTTCTTTCCCCCGGGTATGGTCCCTCAACAGCAAAAGCGCATGGGACGGTATGTTGTCGTAATACAAATTCATGTTCTCCGCCTTTTTTTTACCGAGCGATTCCCAGCCGGATTCATCTTTCCAATAGAACAGTTCATAAACATCGCCGATGCGGATGTTGTTGTCGTCGCTGCGAAAAGCATACTCTACGCTGCCGATCGAAACCGGTTCGCCGAAATCCATCCCGGCCCAACTGTTATTGGGATCGGTAGAGTCAAAGAACGTGAAAGGATCGCCGTCGAACACGGCCTCCCTGGTTCGTCGGGGATCGTCGAGGTAGGAGCCCGGCGTTCCGATAATCGTTCCTCTCAGGGAACGATTCGAACCGGGGGGGTGGAACAGCAGTTCGGCCATGTTGTTAAATCCGGCAAGAGAAGAAAAATAACGCCAATACCGGTATTTCGGAGTTTCCGCAGGAATCCGCACCTCGCCGGCCGACTGAGCCTCCGTAAATTCGTGAATCGTAACGACATCGCTGAAATCCGGCCGATTGGCAGCCTGTATTTTACCGGATATCAACCTTTTGGTCACTGTCGTCATCGCGTGGTAATACGGATATTTCCGCAGCAATTTAAACGATTCGCGGTTTACGGTATCGGGAATCAGCAGGTCTACCTTGCCGTAGGCGTCAACCGTAAAAGGGTACGACAGCGGCGTGATTTTCTCCCCGTCGGAGCAATACACCGGAAGATAGGCGATGTCGCGTCCGATAGCTTCGAAAACCGCTTCCGATCCGCCGACTTCTCCGAATCCGACCGGGACCCAATTCCGATTGTCAAAAACCGCCACATAAGCGTACTTATTCCTCTTTTTTAGTGCGGGATCGATCCTGATCCGGACGTCTTGCGTAGACACATATTCGGCGGTAACATCTTTTATCGTCACGGTACTGAGAGACGAAGGAACCGCCTCCCCGCTATTGTTCAACCGGATAAAAACCGGATTGAGCGCATAGCATTGGCGGTAGACTTTAGCCATCATCTCTCCGGGACGGTGAGGCGTTCCCGGATCCGTGTCCAACGGAACGAACTCTTCGAAACGCCCGTTATTGGAGACCTGAATGACATTCCAGGAATGTCCCTGGGCCTGAGTCGGCCACTGAGGGGTAAAATCGACAGCCACGGGAATGCCTTTGCTTTGCAAAACCGCCTTAACGACAATCCCTTTATCCGTGCAATTGGACAAATGCATCTTCAGAAAAGTAGACATCCGGAGGATCGGCAGTCCCGTATACGCATAGGGCAACGTCGTTTTCAAATGGGAGTTCAGTCCCTGATTTATATTCAGCGCCGCCCAATGCGGAGAATGACAGGTAAATCTTCCGGCTCTCAGATCGGTCAGGTCGTACAGCCGATCGGCCAATTCACTGCATTCGTCTTTCCAGTTATCCGCCTGAAAAGCCGGCGCGGCTTTGTAAGGAAGAATATATTCGCAAAAATCGTCAAACGTAAGATGAGCGGCCCAGGGCGCATTCGCCCAAGTTTCAAAAGCGTTTTCGATGTTTCGAATCAGATAGTCCGCTTTGAGTATCCGGATGTCCGATTGGCTGGAAGACGGTTTTACGGGGAACCGCTTGGAAACCGCCTCCATAGCCTTCACTTTGAATCCGGCCCAATCCTGATCATCGGCTTCTTTCAGATTCGTTTTTGCGAGTTCGAGCAAAGAAGTATCCAGAGGAGTCGCCAGAATCGAATCGACCTGATCGCAAAACGCATTGACGATCGCCGGATCGAGCGAATAATGCCCCGGCATGTTTTTAATCAGAAACTCGGCCGCACGGAGCTTCAGACTGTCCTCGCTTTTTCGACTGTAATGAGCCAACACCTTTTCCATTTCTCCGCGGTTAGGCCCCGCGCATCGGAGAGCCCATTCCAAAGTGGGTCTGTCTTTCGAACACGAGCAAACGAAGAGTAAAAAAAGAAGAGATAAAGATAAATAACGCATAATTTAAAAGTTAACAATTTTCCACCTGATCTGTTTGAATACGCTAAAGCATCGAACGTCGTTCAAAAAAAATAAAAAAATCAGACGAGAATCTACGCTGGCGTTTCGAGCGGAATCGTCCGATTACGACAACCGATAAAATAACTTTGTCAGCCGTTCCCATCCATATCGCTATACATTCTGCCTATATCCTATTTTTTTGAAAGTATCGACGACTCGTTGCATCCGTATATTATATAATTTCAGACGATATATTTCAGCCAAAAATAACAAATAAAAGCATTCGAAAACAAAACAGAACGAAATTTTCGAACGGGATCACAAAGCCGCAGCGGCCCAAAGCCGTTCTCGCCGCCGGAGAGGAACGCGACGCCCCGTTTCCGGCGCCGCCGGAATGCCGCGGATACCCGGCGACGGACCGCATTCGAAATAAAATGCGTGAAATCCCGTTATCTATGCAGAAATTAGCATAAATGAAAAAATAATATTACCTTTGTCGAGTAAACAACGCGAGTTCATTCTGATCTTTATCTTCTTTGCATTTTCCCGGACAGTTCCGTCCGGCTTCTTTCATCGTTGAAATCGACCTTTATAAGCTTTCTTTGTTTCGGCAATCAACTGCCCGAGTAGGTTTGTTACCAGGACTGAAGACGGCATATGTCAAATTTCAACGGTATTACGGAAATGAAATCATTTTTCATCGGCAAGTACGAAATCAAACTGCCCATCGTACAAGGCGGTATGGGCGTGGGCGTATCGCTCAACGGATTGGCTTCGGCCGTCGCGAACGAAGGGGGCGTCGGAGTCATATCGGCAGCCGGGCTGGGGCTGCTCTATCCCGGCTATAAAGGAAGCTATTCCGAGAAGTGCATATACGGGCTGCGGCAGGAGATCCGCAAAGCCCGCGAAAAGACTTACGGAGTGATCGGGATCAACATCATGGTCGCGCTCTCCAATTTTCCCGACATGGTACGCACGGCCGTCTCGGAAAATGCGGACGTGATCTTCGCAGGGGCCGGTCTTCCGCTCGATCTGCCGGGTTATCTGACCGAGGGGAGCCGGACGCAACTCGTTCCGATCGTCTCTTCTTCCCGGGCGGCGCGGCTGATTTGCGAAAAATGGTCGGCCAATTACGGGTATCTCCCGGACGCGATCGTCGTGGAAGGGCCGAAAGCCGGAGGGCACCTGGGTTTCAAAAAGGAGCAGATCGAAGACGAGCACTACTCGCTGGAGCATCTGAACCTGGAAGTGGTCGAAGTAGCCCGGAGCTAAGCCGGCCGAAAAAACATTCCGGTCATCGCGGCGGGCGGAATAGCGACCGGTGAAGACATCGCGCGGTTTATGGCGTTGGGGGCATCGGCGGTACAGATGGGCTCCATCTTCGTTCCGACCGAAGAGTGCGACGCGTCGGTCGAATTCAAAAAAGTGTATCTGAACGCCCATCGCGAAGACATACGCATCATTCAGAGCCCGGTAGGGATGCCCGGACGCGCTTTCGACGGGGAGTTCATCCGGAACGTGGCCGAAGGCAAGGAAAAACCCCGGTCCTGCCCGTTCCACTGCATCAAAACATGCGACTATACCAAAAGTCCTTATTGTATCATCAAAGCGCTCTACAATGCCGCCAGAGGCAACATGAAAAAAGGCTATGCCTTTGCCGGCGGCAACGCCTACCTCTCGGACAGGATCAGGAGCGTAAAGGAAGTGATCGAAAAACTGAAAGCCGATTTCTTCCTCTCCAAAGCCCTTTTATAAAGTACAAGCGGCTCAAATCATCAAAAACATCCGCACATGCGGAAACATTATTATGACATTTAACGAACTGAACATTGCAGAACCCATATTGAGGGCCGTCTGCGAAAAAGGATATAACGAACCTACTCCCATCCAGGAGCAGGCAATCCCGGTAGTTCTCCGGGGAAAAGACATTTTCGGCATCGCGCAGACAGGAACGGGTAAAACGGCGGCATTCGCCATCCCTATCCTGCAACACCTGCTGAAAAAAAACGAACAAAACATTGCTGCTGAACCGGCTTCCACCAATGAACCGGGTCGGGCCCGCCGCAACCGGAGAGGCCGGTCGCACGGAAAAAAAGAGTACCGCGCCATCAGGGCACTGATTCTGACGCCCACGAGGGAACTCGCCCTGCAAATCAACGACTGTTTTACCGACTACGGCAAATACACGGGACTGAGGCATACGGCGATATTCGGCGGGGTGAAACAGCATCCCCAGACAGAAAAGCTGCGCCAGGGCGTGGATATTCTGATCGCGACCCCGGGCCGGTTGCTCGACCTGATCGGACAGGACGAAGTGAGACTCGAAAGCCTGACGCATTTCGTACTGGACGAAGCCGACCGAATGCTCGACATGGGATTCATCGCCGACATCAGGCGGTTGCTGCCCATGCTTCCGGCAGAGCGGCAAACGCTTTTCTTTTCAGCGACCATGCCCAAGGATATCGTCGCCCTTTCGGGCTCCATCCTGCACGATCCAGCACGGGTCGAGGTGACCCCGGTCTCATCGACGGTCGATACGGTCGACCAGCGCATCTATTTCGTCGAAAAACCCGAAAAAAAGGGGCTGCTGATATCGCTACTGAAGCAAGAATCCGATAAATCGGTGCTCGTATTTTCACGGACAAAGCACGGTGCCGACAGCATTTCGCGTATCCTGAGAAAGGCCGGCATCCGGAGCGAAGCGATCCACGGGAATAAATCCCAGGGGCAACGCCAGCGGGCTCTGGGCGACTTTAAGTCGGGAAAGATACAAGTTATGGTGGCCACGGACATCGCAGCACGCGGCATAGACATCAACGAACTGAACATGGTGATCAACTACGATCTGCCCGATGTAGCCGAGACATACGTGCACCGGATCGGAAGAACCGGCCGTGCAGGCCGTTCGGGAACAGCCCTTTCATTCTGTTCCAAAGATGAACACGTGATGGTGAAAGACATCCAGAAGCTGACCGGCCGGAAACTGGCCACTGTGCAGTACACCGCGTAATTATTTATTAATCATAAAATATTAAATGGCAGGATCACAATCATTCGGAAAAAGAGAGAACGAAAAGAAAAAGCAGGCTAAGCGCCTCGAGAAACAGAAACGCAAGGAAGAACGCCAGGCAGCCGGCACCAGTTCGTTCGACGACATGATCGCCTATGTGGACGAGAACGGTAATTTTACGAACATACCGCCTGAAGAACGCAAAAAAGAGACAGTCAAATTAGAGGATATCGCCATCGCCACCCCTAAAAAAGACGAGATGGAACCCGAAATCCTGAAAGGCAGGGTCGAACACTTCAACGAGGCGAAAGGATACGGATTCATTAAAGATCTGGTATCGGCCGAGAAATATTTTTTCCACGTTTCGTCCGCACCCGCAGGTATTGCGGAAGGCAATACCGTCACTTTTGAAACGGAAAAGAGCGCACGGGGCATGAATGCGGTAAGCATAACATTGACAAAATAACAATACGATTCACTTAACAAAAACAAAAAATGAACATTTACATTTCAAATCTGAACTTCGCCACTAAGAACGACAGTTTACAGAATTTATTCGCGGCATACGGAGAAGTATCTTCGGCCAATATCATCACGGATCGCGAAACCGGACGCTCACGCGGATTCGGCTTTGTCGAAATGGCCAACGATGCGGAAGGCCAACAGGCTATCGATGCGCTGAACGATACGGAGTTCGAAGGCAAAGTGATCGGCGTGAATGTTGCGCGTCCGAAAACCGAAAGGAGCAACGGCGGGTTCAATCGCGGAGGTGGCTTCAACCGTGGCGGCGGCGGTTACAATCGCGGCGGATTCAACAGGCGATAATCAGAGTTCCGTTTCATCGGGTCAAACCCGACTGATAATCGGACTTAGGCAATCATTATGGGTCGGAATCGGGTATTCCCCGATTCCGATCTTATTTTGGGAGTATGCCTTCATTTATAAAATTTACAAACCCGGGAGCTCGCATTTGTTATATCATTTTCCTGTGTTTTTTCGATCCAAAAAACTTAATTTCAAGCAACGAATAAAGCCAAGAATCATACACCCAATGAAAAAACGGATCGTACTGTGTTTGGCAATGGCGGGAATTTTTCCGGCAGTACAGGCACAAACTGTCGTTATCGATTCGCAGGTCACGCTGGCCGAAGCTTTGGCGGGGTCTTCGGCTCCGCAAGAGGTACTGGATAGTCTGGCGATTGCCGATGTTGAGTATTATTCGTTCGACAGGAAACTCCACCGGGGACAAATCGTAATGCACAAAACCCTGAAGGAGGATGTTATCCACCTGTTCCGGTTTATGCGCAACCAACGGTTCCCAATCGAAAGCGCGATTCCGATCCGATTCGACAAACCGAACGACGGGACCTCCATGGACACCTTGAACAACTCTTATTCGTTTCACTACCGCCGAATCTCGACCTCCGGCAACGGTAGCAGATCGGTGCACTCTTACGGTATGGCTATCGATATCAATCCCTACAACAATCCGGCGGTTCTGGCCAACGGCAAGGTCCATCCCCCAGGGAGGAACCTACGATCGCGACATCCCGGGCACCCGAGCCGACACATCGCCCGTCGTAAAAGAATTTATTCGGCTGGGGTGGACATGGGGCGGCAACTGGACTTCGCTCAAGGATTACATGCACTTCGAAAAGAAACTACCGTAAGCTATCGATGCATATCCAAACCCATCATCCAGCTTCTTCAAAAATATTGTGCGGGGCATTGTTCTCAAGACATATAAAAAACTATCAGATAAGTTGAAAATCAACAAATTGCCGCATGGCATACCGAAGTAAAATAAAAAAAACGGTGCGGCTAGACAAGCCGCACCGTTTACGCAAATCGTTTTTGTGACACCGACAGGATTCAAACCTGTGACCTTCTGATCCGTAGTCAGATGCTCTATTCAGCTAAGCTACGGTGCCGTCCCTTATTGCGAGTGCAAATATAAGTTAATAATCAGACAATTACAATCACTCGAAATTAACCTTAATTATCTGTATTAGGTTTCAAGCAAAGTGGTTTACACGTTGGTTTACACAATTTGATAGTTTCGTATATCCGATGTAGGGTGAATAAATAAGTTAATTGATTGATATTCTGTGATAAGTATCACTCAAAAAAACAAGGACAAACATTTTCAAAGGGTCTAATTATATACCCCTTTTCCAATGTCTGTCCTTTTTCAAAATCGCCGCAAAATTTTCCCCCACGGCAGGGTTTCTTTTAAAAAAATAGGTGGTTGCTTTGATTTGTATTTTTAAATGAACTGCTCTAAATAATGTTCGGCCAATCCAGCCAATGGAAACCTCATACTTTTGGGCTCTCCATCCTTTGAAGTGTACTTAAATAATATCGCGTCACTCTGCAAACATAGCTTCATCAGATTAACCGTCTCACCTGTATTAGAGAATGTGAGGTGATTATCGAATGTTACTCCTATCTCTTCTTCTGCCAACGTCCCTAATATTTCTGTGCCTATCGTTTTGATGGGTCAATTTTTCTTGTAAAAGGTCATTAGCGTTCCTTTGCTCTCATCGGTATCGTAGGGAAAGAAAAACGTAAAGTCATTGGGCTGAATCTCATCGTTTGTTTTCGTCACGGCCATCACCATTCCATAGTCTCGTTTATAGGCTACGATCTTGACGATGAACCGTATTTTATCATCGCCTCCCTTGCGTCATGTAATTTTAGGTTGTTTCATAATTGTATGTTTTAATTGGTTTATTTATTTGATTACTATGTAAATATAGTGAAAAATAGCGAGTAAATCAAGAATAAAAAGAGGCGACACATGATTATGTCACCTCTAATTGGTTTATAGATCAGTACGATCAATCTATAAATCGTTTGAGCTGTTTAATAGATACTGTTGACAATTTTTGAGTGTCTCTGTCTTGAATGAGAGCCTTTGTAACTTGAAATGGCTTCCCATCGACATATTGAATGCTATCCACAAATTCATACAATATCCCCGTGCTGATCTGATCGTCATTTTCGTTATCCCCATCCATAAAACCTGCTTCAGGGTCATGGGTATCAGAGGTGTAATACTCGACTTGTCGTAACTTTGTCATCTTTCACAAATAAATTCTCCTACGATGCTCAGAGAACACCGTAGGAGAGGGTTAATGGATTAGTCTAACGCTGAAATATTTGAAAAGTTCCACCCATTGGCTTTTTTATATGCGTCCACACTTTCTGCGGGGACTTTGAGGATGGAAAAGGTTGGCAAATTATCAAAAGTAGTCCAATATAAATTGGAATAAGGTGGCTTTATCGTTCCTATTTTGAATAATTGAAGACTGCTACAATTAGCAAAAGCACCAGTTCCAAGCTCTTCCACTTGCGTACAGGTCGACATATCCATGATTTTTAAGTTGGGGAGGTAGCTAAATGCCCCATAATAAATAGGTGGGGAATTAAACTCGTCATGTCCTCCCCAGATTGTTTTGAGTTGTGACCCTTTTTCAAAGGTCACGGTTGTTAAGGCTGTACATCTTTCAAATGCAGTACTTCCAATCGTTTCCACACTAGCAGGGATTTCGATGGATGTAAGTGAAGTACAGTCGGAAAATGCTCCATAACAATCTGTAGTCTTATCATAATACCCACCCTCTATTGTTTTGAGTTGAGAGCCTTTTTCAAAAGTTACGGTCGTTAATGCCTTACATCTATTAAATGCATTTTCTCCAATTGTTTCTGCACTAGCAGGGATTTCGATGGATGTAAGTGAGGTACAGCCTTCAAACGCTCCATAATAAGCCGAAGAAGAAGAATACCCTCCCTCGATTGTTTTGAGTTGAGAGCCTTTTTCAAAGGTCACGGTTGTTAAGGCTGTACAACCTTTAAATGCAGCAGTTGCAATCGTTTCCACACTAGCAGGGATTTCGATGGATTGGAGACCACTTTCCGCAAACGCATGGCCTCCGATCGATATTAACGTATTGGGCAAAATGACTTTTTTCAGATTTTTTAATTTTTGGAATGTGCCTGCTGGCAGTGCCGTCAGATTGGTACCCGATATATCGAGACTTATTAAATTAGGCATATCCTGCATTCTGACCATGTCCACGTCATTGATCTCTCCTGTGATTTTCAGCAGGACGATAGATGATGCGTCCAGATCGTTTTCAGCCAGTACGGACGCTAAAGTGCCTTTTGTCGGAACATGGACGGTCGTATAATCATCATCGGAGAGGGCATTTTGTTGGATTGTCACCTTCTCAGTCAGATTATGTTCCTGTGAAGTGAATAGAATCTCTCCTGTTCGGGACTGCGTTTCTAGATTGATAGATATAGTAAAATATTTAGTGTGCGTGGAAAGTGCCCTCGGTTCGGCGGCTTCCTGTATCCATGCCGAATAAGTCGCAGGAATAGATACGGAGAACTCGACATTGCTATTGATCTCCACTTTGATCGTTTCGCCCTTGCCTGAAACCTCGTAGGTATTTTGAGTAATGACGATAGTGGGTTGTTCTCCTGCCTGATATACCGTGATCGTTTCGTTCAGTTCACCGCTCTTAATCGTAATGGTTCCTTCCCGTTTTTGGATACTTTCGTTTTGTGCTATATTGAAAGAAAGGACGGTCGTTTGCATGGACTTGGTTTCCACGGGAGTGATCCAACCTTTGTCTTTGTCTGCAATTACATACTCAAAGGGAATGTTGGCTTTGACCTCTACGTTGATCGGCCCTCCCTGTGCATCGACTTCAACTTTAGAGGACGTAACAGTTAGCGCGTCCTGTTGTTTTTGCGTGACCACCAATTTGGCCGTTTTATCGCCACAGGTGAATGTGTAGGTCGCATTGCGTTCGTCTGGCGATGTATTGGCTTCGGCTGTGAAAGTTACGGTAGCTCCGTTGTTCCCATTGCTTCCAGAGGCCGTACACCACGATTCACCGCCAGAAAGGGTCCATGTTTTACCTGTGGTGCAAGTAACCGTGACGGATTTCGTTTCTCCTTGAGCATCGAAAGTCAACGCCGAAGGAGAAATAGAAATACTCGTTTGTGTGGATGGAGTGTTTGGGTTATTGCCTCCACCAGTATTTCCGCCACCGCTTTCATTTTCGTCTTTGCCGCAACCGCTCAGCAAGGCCAACAGAGTGAAAAATAAGAAAAAACGTTTCATAACAAAATCATATTATTGGTTATTTGGACTGTGAATTTTTGATTTTGATAATCGATAACTTCAAAATCTATTTGAACATTAGAATAATGGGTAACAATCTTCGAACTTTCCTCTTGGTGTGGATCGTGAGCAAGGTTAAATGAGGCAGTAATGTTTCCTCCTTCACATTTCTCCAAGATGCTTTCATCTATGTCAGCAGGACATAGTTCTGGTTTATAGAAGCCAATTTCAGAGACGGATAGAACATCTAATTTTTGATTACCAGAATAGAACCCATCATAATGACATATAGCCTTTCTGATAGCTTCCTGCAACGATTGCATTTTAGTAGTCATGATGATAACAAGTTGTACCATCCAACTCCTGTATGGCGGGTTAAGGGGGATAAAAAGAAAGTGTGGAGTTGTTTGTTTATCGTGCTGAAGGTTCTGGTAAACCCGTAAACAAATAAACAATACCCCACACTTGTCCGTATATATCAGAACGATATATAACAATACAAGTAATGAGCGTTGTGTTATCCCTGTTTACTTAAAATTTACCAGATTTTCAGCACAGGATGAAACAAAACACTTTCATCAACAATATGTCCGCTACCTGTTCGGTAACAGTACAAAGATAGAAAATGTTTTTAACACTCGTGGGGTATTGTAAGTGTAAAATTGGGAGTAAAGTTTCAGAAAATCAACGTTGAAACCCAATAAAGTTGTTTATAGGTTGGGAAATTCTGCATTTTTGAGAATAAAACCAGCCTTTTTGATGTAATAGGGGCTTTGATCCTCTCCCTAATCCAGATTCTCTAAAAGCAGTCGGTTTCAAATCAATAATCGGGACATTGCAGATAAGAAATATTGTGTAATTCTTTCATTATCAGACAACATCCCGATCATTATATAGAGACAGTCCCGTTATTCTCCGCAAATGGATTGTATGGCGCTGTCGAGGTAGATGGCTTGTCCGCTTGTCAGCCGTCCCCACCAATGGCAAGCGTAGGCTTCAAGGATGATTTCTCCCTGTCCTTTCAGTTTCCTTGCCAAATAAGGTGTCACCAACCACCATTCCAACACTTCTTCATCCACGAAAGGATAGATATATTCTTCGGGCAATAGACCTGCCTTTAGCATACCGTCTATCAGCATCTCCTGTTCCCATAAAACGTGGTTGTGAACTAACTTTTTTGCTTGCTCAAAGTGTTCTCCCATAGCTATCGAGTTTTTAATTAGCTAAGGGGAGGGGGCTTTAGTCCAATGTATCCGTATGTTCGGGGTATTATCATTGATAGGTCGTACATATATGCGTGTTATATCCTTCAATATAGTTGTCAATGATTGATCTTGGTCTATTGACATCCTCTTATTTAATCCGTATATTTGGAATAACAAGTAATACCGAAATCCGATGAGACATTTGCTATTTACCATTCTTACGAATATCGCAATTTGCACAACAACGACAAGTGGACTTTTGGCACAGTCAAACTATTCACCTTTGCCAGTAGCCCATCGAGGCTGTTGGTTCACGAATCAAATACCTGAAAATAGCATTGCTGCCATTCGTACGGCCAAACGGTATGGCTACAAAGCCATTGAATGTGATGTAAAATACACGAAGGATAGTATTTTAGTTATTATGCACGATGGTACGATCAACCGCACCATGCGTAAAGCATCAGACTATTCATCATTAACAACGCCGATCAATATCTCAGATCTTACCTGGGCAGAATTACGACAAGATTATGTATTAACAGCGGAGGAGCCTAAATTACGTACACCCGTTCCCACATTAGAAGAATTATTATTGGCCTGTAAGAAAGAAAATATCATACCGATGCTTCACAGTCAAATTTATGAATCATATTCATTGGCTCAAAAAATCATGGGAAATCAATGGATATGTTTTACCGAGCACGATTCTTTGGCTGTGGCTGCAAGAAAAATATCCGATTGTTTAATACTTGTAGATCCGCAACAAGATACCATTCATACACTTGAACGCCTCCAAGCTATTGGAGGGCATTGTGGCATATCGACAATGAAGAAAGAGCTATTGACCGAAAGTTTCTGTAAGAAATTGAGAGATCATGGTTATGAAATACAGTCATCCATTTTTAAAACCCCAGATGAGGTACAGGCATTGCACAATGGAGCGTCTATTCTGTTAACTGACTTCAGTTTGCTTGGATGTGATATAAAACCTGTTGATTCTTGGAATTTATCGCACTTCAAGTCCTCCAAGCGGCTTAAATCTCACGAGACAATCAGCATGGAAGGAGATAGCACTCGATATGGAGGTTTAATCTTGAAAATCCGATTCATCGGAGCTTTAGAAGTTACAGTAAATGGCAATCGTCACTATCCTTTGATACATCCGACCTCAGAAACAGTCGCCATTGGAGTCAGGTATACGGATGACAAACCGACAATTAAGATTACGGCAAAAGATGACACTGAGATTACTTCCTTAGAGGCTCAAATATTTGAACTTTAATTGATTAAATATTCATTTAGAGTTCATCCTACTCACTTTATAGAGCTCCGCCCCGTGCCGTAGCACGGAGGCGGCATCCAAATAAAGCAGAAAGGAAAATCTTTCCAACCGAGTATTCAGTAATCCAAGGAGGACAAACATTGTCAAAGGGGTTTAATTATAGACCCCTTGTCAATGTCTGTCCTCATCAGTCGTAGATATGTAATAGCGTTATTATCGTTAAAACAGCAAGGACAAACATTGTCGAACGGTTAGTCTTTTAGACCGTTCGTCAATGTCTGTCCTCGTTTATTTAAAACTCAAATTTTTGCGGTACTTTCTTGATTGGCTTATATGATCTACCCCCCGTTTCTATCCTTCGTAAATAGTTTTTCAGATTACGAATCTTCTTGGGGCGTTTTCTGATGATCTCTGCACGCCTGGCAATACTCGGCGCACAGGCGGATTCGCCAGCCTTCACGATCTCTTTAAAAATCTTGGGATCATCTAAAGGAATGTGGGGTGAAGCGATCTCTATACTGTCTTCTTGGACGATGATATGCCTTTGATCTTCCAACTCCTTTAGATGCTTCCGAAAGGTCTTGGGGTCTATGCCGCATAACTTGGATAGCTCGGATTTGGAATAGCGGGTGGTATTCGTGTTATTGAGGCATTGCATCTTTAATAGAATCAGCAACGCTTTAGCCGAGGAAGTGAGTGAGGCATCCTCTAATATCGAACCGTTCACTCGGATTCAGTCTTGGGAGGGATTCTTTAAATGATAGCGTACTCGTTTATGTTCGTTGGCATATCAATACTCTTTCTTAATGAAATGATGTTCGGCCAATCGTTTCGTATGTAAGGAGAGTTTGTCAAGGTCTTTGATTCCTGTCGCTTTAGATAATCCTTCCAAAGTGATTTCCGATCGATAAGTACGATAGTCCGCTTTGAAATGCAGACAGATTCAGGTGTAAAGCACCTTCGGTTTTACGGGACAATTCCTAACGATGGGCAGTCTCCGATAGGTTGGAGTCGGTTTCTTCATTTTCCCAAATGCAAGTTTGTTTTATAAGGAGCAGTTTCTTTTTAGCTGCCATCTTTTCGAATCGGCATTTGCCGAGTTTTCTTTTGGCCTCTTTACGCCCTGGGTAAAGTTCGCCGTTTTCCGTGTTCAGTCATCAATGTTTCATGGTTAGATGGATCAGGGTGCAACCCTGCTTATAGTTATTAGTATTTAGTTAATAATATCATCCCTACTTTTTCCCTAGGTTCCTACCCCCACTTTTTCCCTAACGGGATAGGGGAGATATAATCTTCCATATTTTTTGATTCAGAAATAGTCTTATTAAAGAGAATATTCATTTCGCACTCAAAAAATATGGAAAAACGGATGTAAAAATAAGAGCAGGAGAAACCTGCCCTTACTTGTTTACGACAATTCTATTGCAATGGAAGTAGAATGAATGATTGCCTTTAAAAGACACCATAAAGATACGAAAAATTGGGGAGATGGTCAAGTTTCTTGAATACGATTTTTTAATGAATTCATTGTTTTGTGCATTTGAAAATCAGTCGATTGAAAAATTTTGATTGATGGAGGTTCCATTGAATTCTTTTTGTGGAAGGCATCAAACGGTCGTATTCAGGTCTGAAAACGTAGTGAAATAGCGGAATTTTGTACTAAAACGTACTGAAAAGATGGGATATGGCTTTTTATTCGACTTTTAGGATGAAGTGAAAAAGAGGACAGACTTTGAAAAAGGGTCTAAAAGATTAACCCTTTTACAAAGTTTGTCCTTGTTTGGATCATAGTAGGTTCTTCATTGCCTCGTCTATCTGTGAGTTCTCAAAAGAATCCAAGTAGATTTGAGTGATCTTCTCTGAGCTATGCCCCAGCGATTCGCTGATAATCGAAGTGCTGACACCTGAACGTTTAAGGACTGTGGCGAATGAATGCCGAGCAACATAGGTGGTGAGGGGGATAGGAAAATGCAGATATTCACCTATCATTTTTAAATAACGGTTAACACGTTTATTTACCCTTTGTACCCGTCCATATTGTTGTTGTGGAGTGATGTGTACCGTTCGTTTCAAAATAGGAAAGATATAATCTTCTGGGTGATACCTCTCTTTGCGGTATTTATGCAAAATCTGCATGGCTTCAGGTTGCAATCGAAAAGTTATAAGTTTTCCTGTTTTCTGACGATGAAACGAAAGACGATCCCCAAAAATATCGCAATAACGAATATGCAGTATATCCGTTAGGTTAATCCCACAACTCAGGTAGCTGAACATAAAAAGGTCTTTACTCATTATTAAAAATGGTTTAGGGTATTGCGTCAATCTCCGTACATCCAATGCTACCAATTGTTGGATATGCTCTTTCGTTAAAGCTCTTTTGGCTGTTTCTTCCCTGAATTGGCTAACTTTAAATGTATCGAAAGGGTAATTGCTACGTCTGGCTACATTGTCTTCAATTGCACGATTGTAAAGCGCCCGTAACGAGCGGAATCGAATACCTATCGAATTGTCAGAATAGCCAGCCGAACGCATCCATTGAGTAAGCTGTTGCAACCAATGGGCATCCACATCGACAAAATAAAAATCAAGCGATTGACAAAACCTAATCAACAATGTTCTCAATTCCTGAAAAGTTTTGGCGTTTCCAACCCTTTTCTCGGCCAATAGACGATC
>ERZ827186.1446-NODE-1446-length-19546-cov-3.268175_pt1 | contig 19546 bp, 17 predicted proteins | sample MGYA00519918_ERZ827186 | MGnify/ENA primary metagenome ERZ827186 (study PRJEB31778, sample SAMEA3449275) | human gut metagenome | biome: human gut; feature: human-associated habitat; material: faeces | place: United Kingdom | collected 2010/2012 ...
GCCCGCAAATTTTTCCTTTTCGGTCTTGCGTCCGCTGACTACCGGGATCGCAAGCGACTTCTCGTAAAAGTCAACATAGACCTGGAGCATACGGCGGGTCTCCTCGCGCGCCTCCTCCTCGGTCTCGTGCATGGTGTGCCCCTCCTGCCAGAGGAACTCGGAGGTACGCAGGAAGGGACGGGTCGTTTTTTCCCAACGGACAACGTTGCACCACTGGTTATAGAGCTTGGGCAGGTCGCGGTAGGAATGTATCACATTGCGGTAATGTTCGCAGAAAAGCGTTTCGGAGGTAGGACGAACGCAAAGACGCTCGGGCAGCGTATTCTGACCGCCGACCGTGACCCATGCGCACTCGGGCGCAAATCCTGCCACGTGATCCTTTTCGCGCTGAAGAAGAGATTCCGGAATGAACATGGGCATATAGACATTCTCATGACCGAGCTTTTTGAACTCGGTGTCCATAATGCGCTGTATGTTCTCCCAAATGGCGTAGCCGTAGGGACGTATGACCATGCATCCCTTTACGCCGGAATAATCGGCAAGCTCCGCTTTTTTAACGACATCGGTATACCACTGTGCAAAATCAACATCCATAGATGTGATCTGCTCTACCATTTTTTTGTTCTTGTCTGCCATGTTGAAGTATGATCCTTTCGGAATAAGAATAAACAATTAGTTATATTATAAATCATCCGGCGCCGAATGTCAAGCGCCGGATGTACTTATCTGTAAAATTTTCGACTGTCCGGGACCTTCCCCGTCCGCTTACGCCTCTTCGTCGGTGTTCAGTATCTTCATGAATTCCTCGCCGGTGATCGTCTCGTTTTCATAAAGGTACTTTGCAAGCTCTTCAAGCTTTGCGCGGTTGGCGCGGAGTATCTCCTCGGCGCGCGCATATTCCTTCTTTACAAGCTCAACGACCTTACGGTCGATCTCAGTCTGCGTCTCCGGGGAGCACACAAGCGTTGAATCGCCGCCGAGGTACTGATTCGTGAGCGTCTCAAGCGCGACCATGCCGAAATCATCGCTCATGCCGTAGCGGGTTATCATGGCACGCGCAAGGCGGGTCGCCTGCTCGATATCATTGGACGCACCTGTGGATATCGAACCGACCGCTATCGCCTCTGCGGCTCTGCCGCCGGTGAGGGTCGCGATCTTGTTTTCGATCTCTTCCTTGCTCATGAGGTAGTGGTTGCCCTCTTCAACCTGCATGGTGTAGCCGAGAGCGCCCGATGTGCGCGGGACTATGGTTATCTTCTGCACCGGGGCGGAGTTTGTCTGCTTTGCAGCCACAAGCGCATGACCGATCTCATGGTAGGAAACTATCATCTTTTCCTTATCGGTGAGTATCGCGTTCTTCTTCTGATAGCCTGCGATAACTACCTCGATGCTCTCCTCCATGTCCTCCTGCGACGCGGCTTTTCTGCCGGAGCGGATCGCACGGAGCGCCGCCTCGTTTACTATATTGGCAAGCTCGGCTCCGGAGGCGCCGGACGCCATGCGCGCAATATGCGAATAATCGATACCAGGCTCCGTTTTTATCTTTTTGGCGTGAACGCGGAGTATTTCTTCTCTGCCCTTCAGGTCGGGAAGTTCTACCGGAACGCGGCGGTCAAAGCGGCCGGGACGGGTAAGAGCGGGGTCAAGCACCTCGGGGCGGTTAGTCGCGGCAAGAATGACAACGCCTGCGTTGCTCTCAAAGCCGTCCATCTCGGTAAGGAGCTGGTTGAGCGTCTGCTCGCGCTCATCATTACCGCCGATCCTGCCCTCGCGCTTCTGACCGATAGCATCTATCTCGTCTATGAACACGATACAGGGGGCTTTTTCCTTTGCCTGGCTGAACAGGTCGCGCACCTTTGACGCGCCCATACCGACGAACATTTCAACGAACTCGGAGCCGGACATTGAGAAGAACGGAACGTTTGCCTCGCCCGCAACGGCTTTGGCAAGCATCGTCTTACCTGTTCCGGGAGGGCCTACGAGCAGTATGCCCTTGGGCATTGAAGCGCCTATCTCCTCATACTGCTTCGGATTGTGCAGATAGTTCACGATCTCGTTAAGGTTTTCCTTTGCCTCATCCTCACCTGCAACATCCGAAAATTTTATACCGCTTGAGGACTTCACATACACCTTGGCGTTGCTCTTGCCCATATTGAACATCATTGGGTTTCCGCCGCCGGCTTTTTTCATCATCTGGCGTGTAAGGAACTGACCGAGGGCGGCAAATATCGCTATCGGCAGCACCCATGAAATGATGAACGACATTATGGGCGAGGTCTCTTCGATTATCTCACCGCGGAAGTTGATATTTTTCTCGATAAGGCTGTTACGCAGATCGTTATCATCGCCGACCTTGCCTGTTTTATAAATCTTTTTTTCATCCTTTGATGTGAACAGTATACGGTTATCCTGTATCTCGACCTGACCGATATCTCCGCTCTCCACCATGTTCCAGAAGGTGTTGTAATCAACCTCTTTGATCTGGTGCTGGGCGATCTCCGGCATTATGAAAATGTTTATCAGCATAATCACAAGCAGAACTATGGAATAATAAAATATCAGCGGTCTTTTCGGTTTTTTGACTTCATTCATGTGCTTTGCTGTCCTTTCGAATTTTATCAGTTACATTATATATTCCCGCAGTGACGGTGTTTGAATGTATGTTTGAAAAGAATGTGAATTTTAATCAAACACAGTGTGCTGAAAAACCCGCGAGAGTTTTTCAGCACACCCCAAGCATCGTTCCCGGCGGCTTCTGCCGTTCACGGTAATGAAATATCAGCCCCGGACCTCATCGATCACACGGCGCATATTTTTTTCGGAACTGTTGCGCACTCCGTCGGTGCGCCCTATCATCGATGCGCCAGTCACATAGCGGGAAAGGACACTGCCATGCTTTTTCTCGTGCGCGTGCTGATAATCGGGCTTTACCGCTCGGCAGTCGCGATGGGACGTCTGCCGGCAGACATCGGCAACGAAAAAAGCTCCCCGAGCGCGGGGAGCTATCAGGTGATATGGGAAGCCGTTGTCAATATAAAGGAACACCTCAGCGAGGATATCTCGGCGGCGTCTCACTTTTCACATCTTTTCGGCGCAGTAATGGGAATGACGATCCCGCAGTATATCCGCCTTTTGCGTCTGCGCATGGTTTGCGAACTGACGGAATCGCAGAGCCTCGGCATTCTTGACGCGGTATACGCCTCCGGCTTTGGAAGCACCTCGGCATATTAAAAAGCTCTGCACGAGCTTGTGCTGAACTGAAAGCGTCGGCGGTTTAAAAAAAGGTTTGGAGCAAGCGGCTTGGCACAAGCCGCTTGCTCCAAATGGTTTTACTTAAGCATTTCTTCGAGTATCCTCCAGAGTCTTCCGAGCGATTCAATCGAAAGCGCCTCGTCGGGAGAATGTATTCCCTTCATATCGGGTCCGACCGATATCATATCCAGCTTTGGCAGATGCGAGCGGATTATCCCGCACTCAAGTCCGGCATGAATGACATTGACCTTCGGCTCATACCCAAGCACACCGCGCGCAACCTTGAGGTATTTGGTCCGCAAGGGCGAACGTGATGCAAAATCCCATCCGGGGTAGCGGCTGTAATGTCTCGTTGCGGCGCCTGTTACCGCCGCAAGTGCGTCAAGAGAATCCACCGATGCATCAAGCTGAGACTCGACAGGCGAACGTGTCGAGAACACAAATGTTACGCCCGCGTCACCGGTCTTTACAATGCCAAGATTGCGTGAAAAGCCTACAAGCCCCGGAATATCGCGGCTCATCTCTATCACGCCGTTCTGCACGCAAGCCATGACCGCAAGCACACGGCGTGTGGTCTCGGCGTTCATCATCTCCGCAGGCGACTCAGCCGTTACGGCGCAGCCCACGGTAAGTCCCGCATCGTCGGCGCAAAGCTCGCCGCGGATGCGTTCGACCTCGCGCAGCACTGCACGCGCCGCCCTATCTGCTTTTGCGACCGAAACCGTGCAGAACGCCTCGCGCGGAATGGCGTTATCCTTGCCTCCGCCGTTGACCGAAACGATATTCACGCGCATTTTCTTTGAAAGCGCCGCAAGAATGCGCCCCATCAGCTTGATGGCGTTCGCTCTGCCGCAGTTGATATTTTCACCCGAGTGCCCTCCGCAAAGCCCGGTAAGGCTTATATCAAGCGCCTCACCGCGCGCCTCCTGCATTTTTACGGGAACAACAAGGTCGGATCTCACGCCGCCGGCACAGCCCGCAGTAACGGCGTTCTCCTCTTCGCTGTCAAGGTTTATCATCTTTTTGGCGGTAATGACCGAATAATCAAAACTGCCCGCACCGAGAAGTCCGACCTCCTCGTCGGTAGTGAAAAGGCACTCGACCGTCGGGTGAGTGGCAACACAACCGTCGATAACGGCAAGCATCATCGCGACCGCCGCGCCGTCGTCGCCGCCGAGCGTTGTTCCGCGCGCACGGAGCCAACCGTCCTCAACATAAAGTTCAAGTCCGTCGCGCATGAAGTCATGCTCCACACCGCTGTTCTTCTCGCACACCATGTCGGTGTGTCCCTGAAGCAGTATGGCGCCCTCATGTTCGCGTCCCTCTGTGGCGGGAACGCGCACGAAAACATTGTTGCGTCCGTCACGCAGGCAATAGCAGCCGCGGTCGGCGGCAAACTTTTCTATCATCCTTGCAACGGCTTCCTCGTTGCCCGATCCGCGCGGTATTGCGGATATCTCCTCAAAAAGCTCAAGCACGCGGCGCGGCTCAAGTCCTTCGGTAACATATTTTTTCATATCCATACTCGACCTTCCGAATAAAATATTATACTGAATTGTGTTTTACAGCCTTTGCTGTCTGGCGCGGGCTAAATTTATCGCGCCCTCTGAGAGCGCCTCAACATGGTCAAGCGACTTTCCCGTACCTATTGCAACGCACTGCACCGGATTTTTTGCCACGCGTGTGCGTATCCCGGTCATTTCGGTCAACAGACGGTCAAAGCCGTAAAGCAGCGAGCCGCCGCCTGTCATGACGATTCCGTTGTGCAGTATATCGCCCACCAGCTCCGGCGGTGTGCGCTCGATGACAAGGCATATGCTTTCGATTATCGCCGATATAGGCTCGTACATTGCCTCAAGCATTTCACGCGAGGACAGTGTTATGACCTTGGGCAGTCCCTGTGAAAGACATCTGCCCTTTACCTCCATCAGCTTCGGCACATCGTGATTGTAGACCGCGCCGATGCGTATTTTTATGCTTTCCGCCGTGCGTTCGCCGATAAGCACATTGTATTTGCGGCGGACGTAGCGCATTATTGCTTCGTCGAATTTGTCTCCCGCTATCTTTATCGACTCCGAAACGACCACGCCACCGAGAGATATGACCGCGATATCGGTAGTTCCGCCGCCGATGTCCACTATCATATTTCCGTTAGGTGCCGAAATATCTATACCCGCACCGATGGCGGCGGCGACAGGCTCCTCTATCAGGTAAGCCGAGCGCGCCCCGACCTGCTTGGCGGCATCAACAACGGCGCGTTCCTCGACCTCGGTTATCCCCGAGGGAATACATATAACGACACGGCGCGGTGCGACAAGCGAGCCGCAGGCGGCGTGTATGAAATGCTGCAGCATTTTGAGGGTGACGTCGTACTGGCTTATCACTCCGTCACGCAAGGGGCGGACGGCAAGAATGTTCTCCGGCGTTCGCCCGAGCATCATCTGCGCTTCCCTGCCGACCTTAAGTATTTTGCCTGTGTCCGCTTCAAGCGCAACAACAGACGGCTCGGTAAGAACGATACCCTTGCCGCTGACGTAAACGAGCACCGTAGCCGTGCCGAGGTCTATGCCAACATCCTTTCTGAATGAAAAATCAAACATTTATCTTTATCCGTTCGTTTTATTATATATAATTATTGTCATACTTCCTCACGAGGAGATAGTGACACATAATAATTATATACTACATTCGGTCAAATTGCAACCGTTTTCGATAAATTTAAGAGAAATATAAATTATGCCGCCGCAGTTCACTCTGTTTTCTCTGTTTTGATCGGAGTAAATGCCACCGCTGCGCAGAAAACGCGCGCACCCGCGCCCGCAAGCACACTGACGCATGCCGCGGCTGTTGCACCGGTGGTCACCAGATCGTCGATAAGAAGCACTGCCTTGTCCTTCAGCTCGTTTTCTCCGACGCGGCGCGAAAGCGAAAACACCCGCCTCACATTTATGCTCCGTTCCTCGGCGGTCAGCTTTTTCTGTTCCGTCGCACCGCGGCTGCGGTCGATAAGGCGACGGCAATCACCGCCGAGGCTTTCAGCCATTGCCTCGGCAAGCAGCCTTGCCTGATCGTGCCCGGCGGCAAGGACCTTATCCGGGTCGCGCGGGACATACGTTACCGCGACCTCTGCCGGATCGATACCGAGTCCCTTGAACATTTCGCGCACCGGCACGCTCAGAAGCTCTGCAAGAAAGGCGGCACTTTCACGGTCACGCACCCGCTTTTGCCGCCAGATGATTCGGTTTACCGGACATTCGGTGTCCTTCGGACTGTACGCCGCCAGCTTTGCGAGAAAACCGCATCCCGCATCCGAAAGACGCGGCGGCATACAGTAACATTCAAAACGCGGCGAGCCGCAATCCGGACACTTCTCCGCCAGTTTGCGTTGAAACGCCGCCGCGCATGAGGGGCAAAGCACTTCGTCTCCCGCATCCATTCTTCCGCAGGAAACACATGACTCTCCCCACAGCACGCGGCGTGCGCGTCCGGCAAAGCTTTTGAATAAGTTGCGCATGCTTTTGCCGGGCACCTCAGTCACCCGCCCTTTCGCGTATGCGCCTACAAAGCCCGGTATACCTCAGCATCTGCCGCTTGTTTTCCACCATTGTCCGCACAACATCCTGTCTGCCGACAAGAATGACCATTTTCTGCGCCCGCGTAACAGCGGTATAAAACAGATTACGCGTGAGCAGCATCTCGGGCGCGCCATACATCGGGATTATCACTATCGGATATTCGCTGCCCTGACTTTTATGTACCGTTATCGCATACGCAAGTTCCATATCATCAAGGTCCGAGAACGAATAGTCAACTATCCTGTCGTCAAAATTCAGCGTCATGCTCTGCGATGAGGTGTTTATAGCCTCGATAACGCCGATGTCGCCGTTGAATATTCCCACGCCCTCTTTGTTTCCGCGTGTCCACTCAAGCTCATAGTTGTTGCGGGTCTGCATCACCTTATCGCCCACGAGGAATATGATGTCGCGGAAGCGCAACTCACGCTTTTCGCCGTCGCCGGGATTGAGCGCTCTCTGCAAAAGAGCATTGAGGTTCTGCGTTCCGCCCGCACCGCGACGCGATGGAGTTATCACCTGTATACCGGACGTCGGATCGACACCGTATGCGGCGGGGAGCCTTTTAACGCAAAGATCGGCGACCGTTGCGGCTATCTCCGCATCGCTCACGCGCGGAAGAAAGAAGAAATCGCGGTCGCGCACATCAAGTGTCGGCATTTCGCCGCGGTTGATCGCATGCGCGTTAGTAACTATCAGCGATTCCTGTGCCTGACGGAATATTTCGGTGAGGCAAACGGTCGCAAATGCGTCTGAGTCGATAATATCATGCAGAACATTGCCTGCGCCGACAGAGGGCAGCTGGTCGGCGTCTCCGATGATTATCAGCCGCGCGCCCGGCTTGATGGCACGCAAAAGCGCCGCAGTAAGCGCGGAATCAAGCATCGACGCCTCGTCGATTATGATAACATGCTCGTCAAGCATATCCTTTTCGCACCTGCGGAAGGTCAGACGTCTGGCGTCAGCACCCTCGCCGGCGTACTCCGCCTCAAGCAGACGGTGCACCGTCCGCGCCTCGCGCGAGGTCGCCTCCGAAAGCCGCTTGGCGGCACGTCCCGTCGGAGCCGCAAGCGCCGTGTCAAGATCCATGCTGTCGAAAATATCAAGAAGCGCGCGCACGACGGTAGTCTTTCCGGTACCGGGACCGCCCGTCAGCACCATTACGCCATGGACAAGAGCGTCCGCAATGGCGCGACGCTGTGCATCGGCATACCGTATGCCGCGCGACATTTCTTCCTTATTTATAAATGAATCAACATTCCCCGCATCTATGGGAATGCATTTGCGGTCGATAGTACATAGCTTTTTGGCTATATACTTTTCGTCGTCGTAGGCGTGCTTTTCATATATGAGCCGCCCGTCTCCGTCACGTTCCGCTATAAGCTCACCATGTGATATAAGCACGGCAAGCGCATCCTTTGCCGCATCCTCAGTCACATGAAGCATTCCCGCCGCGGTAGCCGTCAGCTTGTCCTCCGGCAAACAGACATGGCCGTTCTGCGCCGCGTTTGAAATCAGCACATGACGCACGCCGCACTCTATGCGCGACGGCGAATCCTCCGGATAGCCCATTGATCTTGCCATGGCATCGGCGCGGTCAAAGCCGATCCCCTGCACCTCGCCGCAGAGGGCATACGGATTTTCCTTTGCCACGCTTACAGACTCGGGACCGAAGCGTTTGTATATCCGCATGGTCAGCTCGGGACCGAAATAATCGCGGAAGAACATTACCGTGCCGCGCATATCCGACTGCTTTTTGAACTCCTCGGATATTTCCCGCGCCCGCTTTGCCGTTATCCCCGGCACCTCCGCCAGCCACTCCGGATGATTCTCTATTACGTCAAACGTATCCTCTCCGAACTGCGCTACGATCTTATGCGAGGTCTTCAGCCGTATTCCGCGTATCGCACCGGAGGAAAGATACCTCTCGATAGCCGCCACGTCGGACGGCAGCTCGCGCTCATATTCAAGCACGCGGAACTGCCTTCCGTAGCGCGCATTGTTTTCCCATCTTCCGCGCAGACGCAGAAGATCGCCCTCTGTAACGTCGGGCATAACGCCAAGGACAGAATGAAGCCCGCCATCGTCGCCCTCAAGCGACAGTATAACGAACCCCGTATCCTCGCGTGCATAAATTATTTCTTCGACCGTGCCGGAAAGCGTCCCGCTTCCCGCGGCCCCTGCCGAACCGGCATCGGGGCGACCGTATGCCTCTTCAAATATACTTCCGGGACTCATTTGTCACCCCAAGCCTTTCCTGCGTTTTTTTCAGTCGTTCCGGCTCACCTCGACTATATCAGCCGACTGGCAAAGCCGATGTACACGCTCCGCGATCTCACCGTCCCCCTCCGGGATCAGTACCGTAACACGCGGACGTCGCTGCCACGAGGCACGCGCCTCGTCGATAAGTATGTCAATAAGCTCGTCATCCTCGCTGCCATCAAGACGGATGGCAGCTATCGGTGCAAATCTCTGCGGTATAAATATCCTTTCGGACAACAGCTTTTGAGCCGAATACCCGCCGAAAACGGCGAGTACGGCTATCAGAATATCAAAAACCGTTTTCATTTTTCTCCCCCACGGCATCTGTCGGTGATATATCACCTCAATACATTATATGCCGCGCGGGAGAATTTCTGACTCACGAAAGCGCCGCAATAAGCGCTGGGGCAAGATCGCGCTTCTCCCACGGAAGGTCAAGTTCCTCACGGCCCATATGACCATATGCCGCAAGCTCGGAGTAGATCGGACGGCGGAGGTCAAACTTCGCTATAATGGCTGCGGGACGGAAGTCAAAGCACTTGCCAACAGCCTCGGCGATCTTTTCGTCGGAATATTTTCCGGTTCCGAAGGTATCAACGAGTATGGAAACAGGGCGTGCAACACCGATGGCATAAGCCACCTGTATCTCGCAGCGGCTCGCAAGTCCGGCAGCAACGATGTTCTTTGCCACGTAACGCGCGGCATACGATGCCGAACGGTCTACCTTTGTGGGGTCCTTGCCGGAGAAAGCTCCGCCGCCGTGACGGGCATATCCGCCGTAGGTATCAACGATGATCTTTCTGCCGGTAAGTCCGCTGTCACCCATAGGACCGCCGATAACGAATCTGCCGGTCGGGTTTACGTATATCTTCGTCTTTTCATCCAGCATTTCTGCGGGAACTGTCGTTTTTATGACCTCGCGCTCGATATCGGCGCGTACCCGGTTGAGAGTCACAATATCGCTGTGCTGAGAGGACACGACTATGGTGTCAACACGCACGGGACGGTCGCCGTCATACTCAACAGTGACCTGAGTTTTTCCGTCCGGACGCAGGTAGGGGATGGTCCCGTTCTTTCTGACCTCGGTCAGCTTCTTAGCCAGCTTGTGCGCAAGCGAAATGGGAAGCGGCATAAGCTCGGGCGTTTCGTCGCAGGCATAGCCGAACATAAGTCCCTGGTCGCCGGCGCCGGTATCAAGACCGTCGGATTCGCCGTTTTTCGCTTCAAGCGAGCAATCTACGCCGAGTGCGATATCGGGCGACTGCTCATGCACCGAGCTGATGACGGCACAGCTGTCGCAGTCAAAGCCGTATTTTGCGCGGTCATAACCGATCTTTCTCACGGTGTCGCGCGCAAGAGTCTGGAAATCAACATAACCCTCGGTCGTTATCTCGCCCATGATGAGAATAAGTCCTGTCGTACAGGTTACCTCGCAGGCAACACGGGACATGGGATCCTGTCTCAGCAGCTCATCAAGCACCGCATCGGATATTTTGTCGCACAGCTTGTCGGGGTGTCCCTCGGTCACTGATTCGGATGTGAAAAAGCGTTTGTTTTCGTTCATTTTATATTCCTTTCGATTTTCCCTTATCAACCTTCGACGAAAAAGAAAAGCGGCTCGACAGAAAGAGCCGCCCGCGTCTCATCTGTCAGGATTTAGCACCTTGCCGTTGGTAGGTTGCTGTGACATCATCAGGCCTGTCCTTACGTCACTCTTGATAAGATCAATATTTTATGCTAACATTGTACCACACATACGCGCGGTTGTCAACACATTTATGCGAAAATCCTGAACGCCGCTACGATACCGTAGGATGCGAGCGTCATTATACAGCCTGCGATAAGCACGCCGATAAATGCCGAGAGCATCGCCTTCCAGAACTTCATTTCAATAGTTGCAGCGACCAGCGAGCCTGTCCATGCGCCCGTTGCCGGCAGCGGAATGGCTACAAAGAGAGCAACGCCCCAGAATGAGTATTTTTCGATCTTTGCGCGGTTCTTCTCCGCCTTGCGGTTTACCCATCCCGCCACCTTGGCAAAGAATTTCACCTTGGAGCCTGCCATCCAGTCGATCACCTTGCGGACAAAAAGCAGGATCACCGGCACGGGAAGAATATTTCCCACCACGCTGATAAAATAGCTCTGCCACCACGGGAGATGCAGTGCGGCGCCCATCGGTATCGCACCGCGCAACTCGATTATCGGCAGCATTGAGCATATAAATACGCTCCAGTAGGGTCCGACCGTTTCAGTAAAGAATGTTTTTATCGCTTCAGTCATTTGTTTTCCGCCTTTTTTCGATTTTTACCGGTTCCCTTCAGGATAGGAGAAAGCCGTTTATACACGGCAAAGGTTATCACGGTGCAGCACATGCATTTTATAAACGTAAAAGGAACATTTACTATCAGCAATGCGCGCACAAGCGTATTTGCCGCGGGTATTATCGCACTGTAAAGCCCCAATATCGTCTCCATCGGCATGAACCCCGAATAGAACGGATATGTTATGAAATAATTCACCGGGAAGCTGACCGCAGATGCCAACAAAGCACCGCATATGCAGGCAACGAGCGCGCCACGGCGCGTTTTGCTTTTGCGGTATATCAGTCCCGCCGGAAGCACCATTGACGCTCCGACGATGAAATTTGCCAGCTCGCCCACAAACGATGTATGCGAAAACGGCATATGAAGCAGATTTTTTATAAGCTCGACCGCCACACCCCAAACCGGCCCCATGGCAAATGAGGTTATAAGAGCAGGCAGATCGGAAAAATCAAATTTGAGGAACCCCGGGGTAAACGGGGTCGAAAATTCAAGCAGCATCAATATAAACGATACCGCCGACATGACCGCAGTCACGGTCATGCACCTTACGCTGAATACCTTTTTGTTCATTGTTATTCCCTTCCGAAAAATCATATAGTTCGGAAAAAGAAAACATGCTGTGGCGACGAATATCCTGCGGCAGACACGCCGCCCAGTACATGCAATATCTTTTCCCATCCGGACTTTGACCGTCGGCACAGGAATCTCACCTGTTCGGCACAATAGCTTGTGTTCGCGGGCTATACCGCCGGTATGGAATTTCACCCATCCCCAAAGATCGGCGAGGCAGCTGAGCCGCGCCCTCGCCAGATGCGCTTAAAGGGACTGCCGCACTGGGGTGCGACAGTCCCAAAACAGAAACCGAATTACTCGATAATCTCGGAAACAACGCCCGAACCAACGGTTCTGCCGCCTTCACGGATAGCGAAGCGGAGACCCTTCTCGCAGGCGATAGGAGTGATGAGCTCAACGGTGAAGGTGACGTGGTCGCCAGGACGGCACATATCAACGCCTTCAGGAAGCTCGATAACACCGGTAACGTCGGTGGTTCTGAAGTAGAACTGAGGTCTGTAACCGGAAACGAAGGGTTTCTTGCGTCCGCCTTCTTTTTCGGTCAGAACGTATACCTGACCCTTGAACTTGGTGTGAGGATGAACAGATCCGGGCTTGCACAGAACCTGTCCACGCTCGATCTCGTCCTTGGCAACGCCGCGGAGCAGGCAGCCGATGTTGTCGCCAGCCTCTGCCTGGGGCAGGAGCTTGTGGAACATCTCGACGCCGGTAACAACGACGGAGCGCTTCTCATCGGAGAGACCTACGATCTCAACGGTATCGCCAACCTTAACTGTACCACGCTCAACACGACCGGTAGCGACAGTGCCGCGTCCGGAGATGGAGAAGACGTCCTCAACAGGCATAAGGAAGGGCAGATCGGACTTACGCTCAGGAGTGGGGATGTAGCTGTCAACAGCATCCATCAGTTCCTTGATAGGCGCGTATACGGGATCGTTGGGGTCGGTAGAGGTGGACTCAAGAGCCTCACGGGCAGAGCCGCGGATGATCGGGATTTCATCGCCCGGGAAATCGTACTCGGAGAGGAGGTCACGGACTTCCATCTCAACGAGGTCGAGAAGCTCGGGGTCATCAACGAGGTCGGTCTTGTTCAGGAAAACAACGATGGCGGGAACACCAACCTGACGGGCGAGCAGAACGTGCTCGCGGGTCTGCTGGAGAGGACCGTCGGTACCTGCAACGACCAGGATAGCGCCGTCCATCTGGGCAGCACCGGTGATCATGTTCTTAACATAGTCAGCGTGACCGGGGCAGTCTACGTGAGCATAGTGACGTTTAGCAGTCTCGTACTCAACGTGACGGGTGTTGATTGTGATACCTCTCGCCTTCTCTTCGGGAGCGTTATCGATCTGGTCGTATGCCATGAATTCAATCTTGTCGTTACCGAGAGAGAGATACTTTGTAATGGCAGCGGTCAGAGTGGTCTTACCATGGTCAACGTGACCGATGGTACCAATGTTTACGTGGGGTTTGGTGCGTTCAAATGTGGCCTTTCCCATTTTTGGAATCCTCCTGCAAATTGTTTTTTGTTTTAATTTGGTTTTTGATTTTATATCGTCTGCTTGCGCAGACATACGCATGTGTCGCTATCAGTTGTTTGCGTTAGCCTGACGCTTTGACACAATGTTGTCAAGCACTGACTTCGGAACCTCTGCAAAGTGGCTCGGCTCCATAGTGTACTGACCGCGTCCCTGCGTGCGGGAACGCAGCGCCGTTGCGTAACCGAACATTTCGGAAAGCGGAACGTAAGCGTCGATCTCCCAAATTCCTCCCGTCTGGGATTCGTTGCGGATGATCTCGCCGCGGCGCTTTATAATATCGCCCATGACGTCGCCCATATAAGTGTCGGGAACGATCACGGTGACCTTCATGATAGGCTCGGTAAGAGTCGGGTCTGCCTTTCTCATAGCTTCCTTGAAAGCCATGGACGCGGCTACCTTAAAGGCGATCTCGGAGGAGTCGACCTCGTGGTAGGAACCGAAGACCAGCGTTACCTTGACATCGACTACGTTATAGCCTGCAAGCACGCCGCTCTCCATCGCGCTGCGGATACCGGCTTCGACCGCAGGAATATATTCCTTCGGAATGACGCCGCCCGTGATGGCATTGACGAACTCATAGCCCTTGCCAGGTTCGTTGGGCTCGATCTTGATAACAACGTGACCGTACTGACCGTGACCGCCCGTCTGACGTACAAACTTGGTGTCCTGCTCGACCGCTTTGCGGATAGTCTCCTTATAAGCGACCTGGGGAGCACCGATGTTTGCCTCGACCTTGAACTCGCGCAGAAGTCTGTCAACGATTATCTCAAGGTGAAGCTCGCCCATACCGGCAATGATGACCTGTCCGGTCTCTTCGTCGGTGTAGGTGCGGAAGGTCGGGTCTTCCTCAGCCAGCTTCATCAGCGCGTCCATCATCTTCTCCTGACCCGCACGGGTCTTGGGCTCAATGGCAACTCTGATAACAGGCTCCGGGAACTCCATAGACTCAAGTATAACAGGATACTTTTCGTCGCAGAAGGTGTCACCGGTGGTGGTATTCTTAACGGATACGACAGCGGCGATATCGCCGGTGCGCACCTCGTCAACATCCTTACGGCTGTTTGCGTGCATCTGGACTATACGTCCGAGTCTCTCGCGTGTACCCTTTGTAGCGTTATAAACAGTTGTTCCGACAGTTGCAACGCCGGAATAAACGCGGAAGAAGCAGAGCTTGCCCACATACGGGTCAGTCATAATCTTAAAGGCGAGAGCCGAGAAAGGCTCATCGTCGGATGCATGACGCTCGGTCTCCTTTTCGGTGCGCGGGTCGATGCCCTTGATGGGCGGAACGTCCAGCGGCGAAGGCATATAGTCTACAACTGCATCGAGCAGCTTCTGTACGCCCTTGTTCTTGAAGGACGTACCGCAGATAACGGGTACAATACGGTTTTCAAGCGTTGCCTTACGAAGCGCGGCTTTGATCTCGGGGACGGTTATTTCCTCCTCGGCGACATACTTTTCAAAAAGTGTCTCGTCGACTTCGGAAACCTTCTCGATAAGCTCGTTGTGGTACTGCTGTGCCATTTCGAGCATGTCCGCGGGGATTTCCTCAACGCGCATGTCCTTGCCCAGATCGTCGTAATAGACGTCGGCGACCATGTTGATGAGGTCAATGATTCCCCGGAAGGTATCCTCTTTGCCAATGGGGAGCTGGATCGGGACGGGGTTCGCATTGAGCCTGTCCTTCATCATATCCACGACACGGAAAAAGTTTACGCCAATTATGTCCATCTTATTGACATAGGCAATGCGGGGAACCGAGTATTTCGTAGCCTGTCTCCAAACGGTTTCAGACTGAGGCTCAACGCCACCCTTTGCGGCCAGAACGGTAACAGAACCGTCCAGAACACGCAGAGAACGCTGAACTTCAACAGTAAAGTCAACGTGGCCCGGGGTGTCGATGATGTTGATACGATGACGGTTCTTTTTGAACAGAGCCGGATCGTGCTGGGTCTCGGTGTGGCTCCAGTAGCAGGTGGTTGCAGCGGAAGTGATGGTAATACCACGTTCCTGTTCCTGCTCCATCCAGTCCATCGTAGCAGCGCCGTCATGAACTTCGCCGATCTTATGGTTAATACCGGTGTAGTACAGAATGCGCTCGGTGGTGGTGGTCTTGCCTGCGTCGATGTGGGCCATGATACCGATATTTCGGGTCATTTGCAGGGATACGTCTCTCGGCGTTGCCATGGCTTAAACCTCCTCAGTAAGCAGATCAATAACGGTAATGCGCGAAAGCCTTGTTGGCTTCTGCCATCTTGTGGGTATCTTCGCGCTTCTTGACAGCGCCGCCAACGTTGTTGGTAGCGTCGATGATCTCGGCGGCCAGGCGAGCGGACATGGTCTTTTCACCACGGCTGCGGCTGTACAGAGTCAGCCAGCGCAGGCCGAGGGTCTCGCGGCGGGCGGGGCTGACCTCCAGAGGAACCTGGTAGGTGGAGCCGCCGACACGGCGGGCCTTAACTTCGAGGCTGGGCATGATGTTTTCCATGGCCTTCTCGAACATTTCGAGAGGATCGTTGCCGGTCTTCTCTTTGACAGTCTCAAAAGCTTCGTAAACGATCTTCTGAGCGACGCCCTTCTTGCCATCCAGCATGATGCTGTTGACCAGACGGGTGACGAGCTTGGAATTGTAAATAGGATCAGCCAGAACTTCGCGCTTTGCGATTTTACCTCTTCTGGGCATCTTTCTTCCCTCCTTCACATTAATGATATCATCGGTACTCGAAAGTTAAAGAAAACTCCCGTTATGCCACAAAAGGGTCAGCTGACCATTTTATGGCGAAAAGATGTTTCCTTACTTCTTGGCACCGGCCTTGGGACGCTTTGCGCCGTATTTGCTGCGAGCCTGGTTACGGTTTGCAACACCCTGAGTATCCAGAGTACCACGGATGATGTGGTAACGGACACCGGGCAGGTCCTTAACACGACCGCCACGGATCAGGACAACGCTGTGCTCCTGCAGGTTATGGCCGATACCAGGAATGTAGGAGGTGACCTCGATACCATTCGTCAGGCGGACACGGGCAACTTTACGCAGAGCAGAGTTGGGCTTTTTGGGGGTCATGGTACGAACAGCGGTGCAAACACCACGCTTCTGGGGGCTGTTCATGGTGGTGTACTGCTTCTTCTGGGAGTTGTAGCTCTTCTGAAGGGCAGGAGCAGTGCTCTTGGTTACCAGGACCTCACGGCCTTTGCGTACGAGCTGGTTAAAAGTAGGCATTTCTTTTCTCCTTTCTTGATTATTCTGCGCAGTTTTTTGCGGGGGTTGTGCTTCCATTTTGGCCGCACTTGACCCCTTAACTCACGCATTTATTATAATAGCGGATAAACCACGCTCTGTCAAGAGTATTCACAAAAAATATTTCAAATAATCGTGCAAGATGCTGATTTTCTGCACCGGGGGTTCTAATTTTGCGCTTAAGATGTATCTGAAAACAAAGAAGATGACGGATATTTCGCAAACGCAAGCAGAATTTAAGGCAAAGAGCCATAGGAATCCTTTGCGGATTCCAAGGCTTTTTAACGCAAAATCCCGCTGTGTTTGCAGAAACAGACTAAATTTTCGAATTTTTCAGATACACTCTAGGACTTTCCCCTGCTTATTTTGCAGCTTCCAGCTGTGCCACGCAGGCTTCGGCTTCGTCCAGAATGCGGCCGAACTTATCCAGGGCAGCATCCACCGGGGCGGGGGTGGTCAGGTCCACACCGGCATGGCGCAGCTCATCCAGCGGGTAAGCGCTGCCGCCCATGTGCAGGAACTCCAGGTACTTCTTAACAGCCGGTTCGCCGTTCTTCAGGATGCCCTCGGACAATGCCACGGCAGTGGAATAGCCGGTTGCATACTTATAAACATAGAACGGGCGGTAGAAGTGCGGGATGCGTGCCCACTCGTACTGTACTTCGTCATCCACAACCAGCTCCGGTCCAAAGTAGTCCACAATGAGCTTCTTGTACAGATTGTTCAGGGCGGCGGGGTTCAGGGCTTCGCCGCGCTCGGCCATGGCGTGGGCATCGCGCTCAAACTCGGCAAACATCGTCTGGCGGTAGACGGTTCCCTTGAAATTTTCGAGGTACTGATTCAGCAGGGCCAGGCGGGTTGCGGGATCCTGGTTCTTTTCTGCCAGCAGGTGCTCAATGAGCAGGTTCTCGTTGACGGTGGAAGCGACCTCTGCGACAAACAGGGTATAGTCGGCATACTGGGCAGGCTGGGTATGGCGGCTGAACCAGCTGTGCATGCTGTGGCCCATCTCATGCGCAATGGTGGAAACGCTGTCCAGCGTACCGGTAAAGTTGCACATGATATAGGGGTTGGAATCATAGCTGCCGCCGGAGTAAGCGCCGCCACTCTTGCCCTTGTTGGGGAACACATCGATCCAGCGCTCGGCAAAGCCCTTGCGAACGATGGTGCCGTACTCTTCGCCCAGCGGTGCAACGGCATCCAGAACCATCTGCTTGGCCTGGTCATAGGTGTAATGGGCGCTGACGCCCTTGGTCAGCGGGGCGTACACATCATAGTAGTGCAGCTCGTCCACACCCAGGATGCGCTTGCGCAGAGCAACATAGCGGTACATATCCGGCAGGTGCTTGCGCACAGTAGCCACCAGGTTATCATAGACCTGGCCGGGCACGTTCTCCCTGCCATGGACATGGCGCGGGAAGATTCATAATGACGGACGGAGGCTTCGGCGGCAGCGGTCTTGACAGCGCCGGAGTAAGAGGCAGCCAGCGTGTTGATGTGCTGGCGGAAGCTCTTGTAGTAGCTTTCAAAGGCATTCTTGCGCAGCACGCGGTCATTGGAGGTTTGCAGCAGGATGTAGTTGGAAGCGGTCAGCTCCACATCGTTGCCCTCGCCATCCTTGACGGAATCGAACACCATGTCGGCGTCTTCCAGGTTATCGGCAACATTTTTCGGGGTGCCGAATGCCTCACCGAAAGCAGCCAGCAGCTTTTCTTCCGGGGCGGTCAGGGTGTGAGGCTTTGCACGCAGCAGGTCTTCCAGAGCAAAACGATAGGGGGCAACCTGCTCGTCAGCCATGATGGCATCCAGGGTTTCCTGCGGCAGTGCCAGGATTTCCGGCTGAGCATAGGCGATGGTACCGACAGCCTTTACATATTTGGCAGTAGCGCGGGCATCCATGCTCTGGGCGTCATCAGCACGGGTATCCTCGCTCAGACGCAGGCTGGTGTAGACAGCCAGGTTTTCCAGTTCACGGAACACGCCGATTTCTGCATCATAAAATTCACGAATGCTGGCAGCGTTGTTCAGCTTGCCCTCCCAGGCAGCCAAAGCTTCAATTTTGGGGTCAATGGCGGCAAAAGCCTTTTCCCATTCCGCATCGCTGGCGTACATTTTGGTCAGGTCCCACTGATACTGCGGGTCCATCTCTTTGCGTTCTTTCAATGCTTCCGACATGGCGGATTCTCCTTTTCTGTATGGTGTCATTCCGGGCCAGTCAGGGAAGCGTTCTCCCCTGCCCTCCATGCAGGCACCATTCATCCTGCACAGACAAACCCAGTATAAAAGTATTATACACCAAATGTTAGAAAAAACAAATCCGTTTTTATGCCACAAAAGCAACGCTCCATAGAACGAGTGCCAGCAGCATTGCCGCTATCAAATACAACGTTCTTTTGCCTGTTGATTTTGCAGCCGCCACAATACCGCTTTTCCCTATCGCTATCAAAAAGAGCACAATAATTAGAATCAGCAAGAGCAGCAGAAGCCCCACTGCCGCGCCAAGCCCAACAAATTGCAGAGCAAACCACAGCAGAATTGCCGCTGCCGCAAGCAGCATCCACTTCTGCTTTGCTGTCAGGCTTTCTGCTTTTTCTGTGTTTGCTAATGTTCCCGATTTTTCCGTTCCCGTTGTCCCTTCTAAATCAGTCACTTCCATATCCGCTGCTTCCAACGGAATTCCCAGCAGCTGCCGCAGCATAAACAGGTTGGCTGTGCCGGGCAGAGCTTTCCCCGTCTCCCTTAATTAAAGATATTGTTGGGTAAAAAAGAAAGGTCAGTCGATTT
>ERZ827186.1459-NODE-1459-length-19417-cov-3.821816_pt1 | contig 19417 bp, 8 predicted proteins | sample MGYA00519918_ERZ827186 | MGnify/ENA primary metagenome ERZ827186 (study PRJEB31778, sample SAMEA3449275) | human gut metagenome | biome: human gut; feature: human-associated habitat; material: faeces | place: United Kingdom | collected 2010/2012 ...
GAGGATGCAGACCCTGCCATCAATCCTCACAGTTCATTTTTGGAGGATGAAGAAAGTGGTGGTTCTACAAGTTCTGGTCCTGCATTTCCTAACTTTGCCAATAACGCGCCAGCATTTCCAGGAGCAGTGGGGCACGGTAGAAATTCGGAAGGAGCCCGTGCCAGTAGTAATCGAGAGGTTTATGTTGTAACCAATTTGAATAATAGTGGTGCTGGATCGTTTAGAGATGCTGTTAGTCAGTCAAACAGAATCATAGTATTCAATGTATCTGGATTGATTGATTTGAATAAAGAGGTGCTTGTATTCAAAGATAATCAGACGATTCTCTGCCAAACAGCTCCCGCTCCCGGCATTGTGCTCTACAATGGCAGAACGTCTTCTACCAATGCTGACAACGTGATTGTACGTTATTTGCGTATGCGTGCCGGTCGGCAGGTTAGTAGCAGTGATAATATAGATGCGGGAGGGGCAGCTTACGGTCATGATCAAATTTATGACCATTGTTCTTTCACGTGGGGAACAGATGAATGTTTCTCACTCAATAATGATAAGCAGCCGGAAAGACTCTATAACATAACATTGCAGAATTCAATTCTAGGACAAGGATGCCAGAATCATTCTTGCGGAGGTTTAATTCAAACCGGTGAAAAAGACGGAATTACTATTTTCCGAAATCTATTAATTGATAATAAGACCCGTAATTTTAAAGTAAAAGGGCTGAATCAATACGTTAATAATATAATCTATAACTGGGGAAATGGAACAGCTTATGATGCAGGAGGTGAATCCGCTGGAACCTCCAATACGGTGATTGAAAACAATTACTTTATTAAAGGACCGGCATGGACATGGCAGAATTTTGCGGAAGTAGATGTAGACCCAAGTATTATTGGTGATGAAGAGCAATGTCGAAAATCCGGAGACGGATATTATGAAGTTAAATATCAAGTGAATCCCGCCAAACCACTCACCGGTGGTGGAGGTACGGGTACATTCTTTTCCTATTGTGTAGGCAACTATTATGATGAAGATAAAGATGGTACTTTGAACGGATTTGAACTTACGCAAAGCAATTGGAATACCTATTGTAGTGCTGTGATAGATCGATTAAGTGCTCCGGATGCTTTACATCCGACCATTTCTTCTACAACCAGTGCAACAGAAGCTTACTATTGGGTGGTGGAGAATGTAGGTCCTGTTTTGCCAGAACGGGATGCAGTCGACAAATTTTTGATTAGCGAACTAACCTCATTGGGAATTGAAGGCATGATTTTTCGTAATCAGACGATAGAACGTCAATATCCACTGGCCAATATTTGGAACGCTGAATTTGCAGTCAGTGTAACCGGTCCGATAGACACGGACAGTGACGGCATACCCGATGATTTTGAGGATAAATGGGGGCTAAATAAAAATAATGCAGGAGATGCTGTTCGGATTGCAGAGAACGGATATACAATGATTGAGAACTATGCTCTTTCTCTTGAATTCCCGGATGAGTATGAAAAGGCTTGGAAAGAAGCATACGGTGAATAACTAATAATAAATCATATTATGAAAAAGTACAGATTTCTAAAAGCTATTTGTTTGTCCTGTATTGTCTTTTTTGCTATTTCGTGTACAAATGAAGACTATTTTATAGAGGCAACCAAATCTAAGTCAGTGCAAACGAGAAGCATAGAAACAGATACAACCACTTTTGTTGCTATTCTAAATATTTATGCTAATTCTTTTAAGGATTATATATTCAATTATTCTACTCCTGAGGCATATAGAATAGATCAATGTTTTGTATGGATAGATGATCATTATGATTATTTTAGACCATTAGGCGGGCTTTTAAAAAACGATGAATACGTTTGGAGCTATTTTGATTTAACCTATGGAACTCATCACGTAAAAGTAAAAGTGTTGATTGATGAGGGAAGATACTATGGTATAAAAAAATGTAGAATGGTTGTTGCATCACAATGTACAGGGTTGGGTACTATTTTTTTTGACGAAACTGTAGATAGAATAGAACCCGGAGGTTCTCTTTCTAACGCTGATTTTGAAGCTGAATTTGATGTTGATTATCCTTATGTGCCAGAGCACGAGTATGCATTAGATATCGAACTTTTTTTTGAAGAATAAAGCAATATATTAGAAATTCATAAATTATTAAACAATGAGAAACGCAACATTTTTACGAAAAATGCTTTGGCTGTTATGCATTCCATTACTCTTTACTGCCTGTAAAGATAATATGGACGAGCACTACGAAGTGCCAGACTGGGTAGCAGACAACGCATGGGAAGTATTAAGTTCTAGTGAACACGGAAACTATTCCATCTTCCTGCAAGGAGTTGAGATTGCCGGTTTCAAGCAAATGCTTGAAGGTAAAGCAATCCTGACTATTATGGCACCAGACGATAGCGCTTTCCAATCCTATCTAAACGAAAAAGGTTATGCCACTATTAACGACATGCCTGTCGATGAGGTAAAAAAAGTAATAGGTTACCACGTACTTTATTATTCTTATAATAAGGAAAAACTGGTTAACTTCCGTCCGACGGGAAACACAGAAACAGAAGAAGAGCAGAATGTAGCTGCAGGTCTGTATTACAAACACCGAACAAGAAGCAGCGACGCACCAACAATTGAGACAACTGCTACAGGTTCTTCTGTTATGGTGTACCACTTGGAACGCTATTTGCCGGTATTCTCTTATCGCTATTTCCAGACGAAAGGTATTGATGCGAAGAGCAATTACGAAGCTTTTTATCCTAACTCTACTTGGACAGGAGAAAATGGATTCAACGTATCTAACGCATCAGTAAAAGAATACGGAATAATTGCTAATAATGGCTATATTCATACGATTGATCGGGTGATTGAACCATTGGAAACAATTTATACCGAATTGAAGAAACAAGATGAATATTCTATCTTCTTCAATTTATACGATTCCTTCGGTGAATATATTGCCGATAATACATTAAGTGATTCCTATGCTGCCGCATACGGGGTAGATACCCTTTATCAGTATCAGCACAACAGTCTGCCGAACATTGCTTGTGAATGGCCTACAAGCAGTTATCTAAATTTTACGTTATTGACTGCTACCGCTTACAGCATCTTTGCACCGTCAAACACAGCCATTAATCATTTCTTCGACAATTTTTGGAAAGTCGGAGGTTATTCTTCATTGGGAGAGGTTGATCCATTGGCTCTTAACTATTTTCTATACCAGTTTATCTATGGTGGCTCATTGGTATTTCCCGAAGAAATAGGAACAGGAAAACTGGAATCCTTGCTCGGTTCGCCAATCAATATTAATCCGGCAATGTTGAACGAAAAAATCATGTGTGTGAACGGTGCACTTTATGGAATGAACGAGATTCAGGAACCGAGTGCATTCGCGTCTGTAGTAGGACCTTTGTTCCAATATCGGGATGCACGTTCTTTCCTTTATGCATTGGGAGGGTCTTCCCTGATATCCTCTTACACATCTAATTTAGTGAAATATATTATGCTTGTTCCCACTGCGGACCAATTCGATGCTTCAGGTATTAGAACCGTTTATAGTACTCAAGGATTGGAAGAAATGGGGGATGATGGTTGGTCAGAAATCAGCAGTTCTGCCAAACAGAATATTATGTATTTACACTCTGCTAGCATTCCTAGTGGTCAGGAAAGTGAATTGCCGGAGAATGGAATGAAAGTAATCCCTACACAGTCCAGTTGGAACTTCTGGTTTGTTAAGGACGGAGAAATTACTTGTAATGCTATTTTCAATCAGCAATTGAATCCTCAATTCAATGGAGAGGTCTTCTTCCCATTTACGAAACTGAAAGACGGCTCTAACGGCAGTGCCTACAGCTTTGATTGTAATCAGCTATTTATGGCAGAAAGTGGTGACTTGAACTACAACCTTGCTATTTGTGCGGACAGGAATTATCCGTATTACTGCTTTACCCAATTACTGCGTCAAACAGATATTATATCTAATCAAGTACTGATGAATATTTTCTTAAAAGGACGGTTTGTCGCATTTATTCCTACCAATGAAGCTATCAAACAAGCCTTATTGGATAATAGGATTCCGGGAGCAACCAACGCTTCATTTGATGCTAATGGTGAGTTGACCGGTGACTTTGATAAAGCAAAATTAGCAAACTATCTGAACTCATACTTTATGACTGCCAAACAAAATGTGATAGCTTCTTATCCTTATATTGGATCTGATTTCAAGAGTGGACGTTATTGGAGTGAACGTACAGCAGAAACTGAAGGAGCGACTGTGCCACAACTGATTTATACAGATAACGGGACTTCACTGAGTATCCAGTTGGAAGGATACAAAAAATGTCATGTGATTCCAGACTATTACTACTTTCCGTTCGCATACGAAGAGGGTTGTTTCCACCTGATTGATGACGTCTTTTGATTAACAGAAAAATAGAGATTATGAAATTATTAAAATACATACTGATTGCTATCGTATTCGCGACAACTGCCGGCGAAGCTTTTGGACAAGCTAAAGTCCTGTCCGGTAAAGTGACCGAGATGTTTGGCGCGACAGCAGAGCCTATGGTGGGAGTAAACGTTAACATCCTTAATTCCCAAAACCGTTCATTAGGCGGTACTATCACAAATATGGACGGTATCTACAACTTGAAAGTACCAAATGAAAATAATCTGACCATTGTGTTTTCTTATATTGGAATGAAAACCCAACGAATCAAGTATAATGGTCAGACCAGGCTGAATGTTACCATGAAAGACGATACACAGTCAATCAATGAGGTGGTAATCTCGGGAAAACGAATTGAACGCAACGATATGGGTATCAGTTCCAGAGAGCAATCTTCTGCCACACAGAAAGTCAATATGGAAGATTTGGTAGCTATTGCTCCGGTTACTTCTATTGAAGATGCCCTGCAGGGGCAGTTGGGTGGTGTCGACATTGTATTAGGCGGTGGTGACCCCGGTGCACGTGCCTCTATCCAGATTCGTGGTGGAAGTACACTGAACGCCAATTCCGAGCCGTTGATCGTGGTCGATGGTGTTCCTTATCCGGCTGAAATTGATGATAATACAGATTTCTCGACCATCAATAATGATGATTTGGGCGCCTTGCTGAATATTTCACCGCAAGATATTGAATCCATTGAGGTTTTGAAAGATGCGGCGGCTACTGCTGTTTGGGGTACCAAAGGTGCTAATGGTGTGTTGGTCATCAAAACAAAACAGGGAGTGCAGGGAAAAACGCGTTTCAGCTTCTCTTCCAAGTTCTCCGCTAAGTTTGAACCGGAAAGTATTCCGATGCTGGATGGTAATCAATATTCGGCCTTAATTTCCGATGCTCTGTGGAATAGTGCCAATTACATTGGTCTTGCTAACTCTGCCAGCTATTTGCAGATGCTTTACAATTCACCGGAGATCGGTTATCAGCCGGACTGGACTTATTTTGACGAATATAACCAGAATACAGATTGGCTGTCTGAAGTACGTAGAAATACGCAATCATGGGAAAATACTTTTTCTATGAGTGGTGGAGGTGAAAGAGCGACTTATCGTTTTTCTTTGGGTTATTTGGACGAAGGAGGTACGACTGTCGGAACCGATTTCAGCCGCTTGAATTCTTCATTGAATGTAAATTATAAGTTCTCTGACAAATTGAATTTTTATGCACAGTTCTCTTATACTCAATCTGAGAGAAATAATAACTATTATAATGTACGTGGGGAAGCTTTCCGCAAAGCACCGAACAAATCACCTTACTACATTGACGATGAGACAGGGAATCGTACATCACAGTATTTCAATCACAATGAAAATTCTACATTGGATCCTGCTTTTAATGGTGATAAGTACTATAATCCTATTGCTATGGCAAATGAGAGTGTCAACCGAACCATACAGCGGGAAAGTAAAATGAATTTTCGTATTAAATATGACATTTTGAATGGACTGACTTATGAAGGATATGTTAACATGAATATCCGTAATACTAAAGGGCGTATGTTTTTGCCACAGGTGGCTACTGGTCTTGCATGGACAGACAAAATGTCAAATCGTAGTACGGATACCTCTTCTGACTTATTAACTATAAATACGGAAAATAAGTTGATGTATCGCAAAAACTGGAACGATAAACATGCAATTATCGCGACTGCAGTATTCCGTACTACGGAAACGAATAAATCCAGCTATGGAAGCGAAACTTCTGGTAACGTATCTTCAGGACTTGCTGATCCTACCATTGGAAGTGCTGTACGCAAAATTAGTTCTGGTGATTCCAAAACACGCAATATTAACGGTGTAGCTTTAATGAACTATACCTTATTGAACCGTTACATTATCAATGCTTCACTAGGTATGGAAAGCAATTCGACCATGGGTAAATCGGAACGTTTTGGTATGTTTCCTACTGTTGGTTTAGCTTGGCATTTGGCAGATGAGAAATTCATGGATTTTTCGAATGACTGGATGGATGAGTTCAAACTTCGTTTTAGTTTGGGACAGACCGGGAATTCAGCCAGTGGTGCTTCACTCTATCTGGGTTCTTATGCTTCCGGGAATAACTACATGGATATGAGTGCCATTACTCCGAGTTCTATGCAACTTAATAAACTGAAATGGGAAACAACAACCGAATATAACACAGGGCTTGATGCTACTTTCTTAAAAGGCAAACTTCGCTTTACTGTTGATGTCTATCAGAAATATGTAAAAGACCTGTTACAACCAAAGGTAAAGATGCCGACCACTATCGGTTATGGAAATGGTTATCAAATTAGCTACATGAATTCCGGGAAAATGACAAATAAAGGATGGGAATTCCGTGTTGACGCTGTTCCGTTCCAAAACAAAGACTGGCGTGTGGGAGTCTACTTCAATATTGCCCACAATGAGAATAAGATTACGGAAATGCCTGATAATTATATCGAAGAGAATTATACTTTCGGTAATGGTAATTACGCATATCGTAGAGAAGAAGGTCGTCCGATGGGATCGTTCTATGGTTATCGTTACAAAGGCGTTTATCAAAATAAAGACGCAACTTATGCACGTGACATTGAAGGTAACGTGATGAAAGATATTTCCGGTAATGCAATTGTTATGAGGAATGGATCATATACCGTGGCTCCCGGAGATGCAATCTATGAAGATGTAAATCATGATGGTGTTATCAATCAGTACGATATAGTCTATTTGGGTAATTCAAATCCGAGACTTACAGGAGGTGCAGGACTCAATGTCAGCTATAAGCAGTTTAAGTTATCTGCTATTTTCTATGGGCGTTACGGGCAGGATGTGGTTAACGCTACTCGCTTGAATAATGAGTCTATGCGTGGTATTGATAACCAAAGTACGGCTGTCCTCAGACGTTGGCGTAATGAAGGTGATCAAACCGACATTCCACGTGCACTTTATGGAGAGGGGTACAATACACTAGGATCTGATCGCTTTGTTGAAGACGCTTCCTATTTGCGTTTAAAATCCTTATCATTCACCTATCGTTTGCCGAAGAAAGCGATTCAGCGTTGGGGATTCAACAATATTGATGTGTACGTAACCGGATACAATCTTTTCACATGGACTAAGTACACAGGGCAGGACCCAGAGGTAAAGACTGAGAATACGTATGCCAGAGATACAGCCACTACACCTGCTTCTATTCAGCTTGTTGCTGGCTTTAATTTAAGTTTCTAAAAGATTTACGAAAATGAAAAAAATATTTACTATATTGTTACTATTCGGTGGCTTATTAATGAGCGGATGCAGCGATTGGCTCGATGTACAGCCTAAAGATAAACAATCCACCGATATGTATTGGGAATCTTCCGAAGATGTAGAGGCAATTCTTGCACAAGGTTACAGTCGTTTGCGTGATTGCGTTCCCTATATCATAGATTGGGGGGAATTGAGAGGAAGTTCCGTTATTGTTCCGGTAAGATCGACTCCGGCTGGTCAAATTCAGAATTTTACAGTATTGCCCAGTACATCAGCCGTTCAATGGGGAACATTCTATCAAGTAATCGGTATGGCAAATGCTGTATTGAAATATGCACCAGGGGTAATTGAGAAAGACGAGAGTTACTATCAATCGCAAATGGATTCACATTTGACGGAAGCTTATTTCTTGCGTGGACTGTCGTATTTATATTTAGTACGCAACTTTCGGGAAGTTCCTTTGATTACTGAACCTTATGTAGACGATGCCATGCCTACTGACGTGCCAAAGTCTTCCGAAGTGGAGATTCTGGAACAAATCAAAAGTGATGTACGTGCAGCATTGGCAACTGATGCCGCTAAAGAAACATTTAACGGAACATGGGCTACTAAAGGACGTGCTACCAAATGGGCTCTATATGCACTAATGGCGGAAACCTGTCTTTGGGCGGAAGATTATGAAGAATGTGTTACATACGCTGATTACTTGATTAACTCCACAGCTCCCATACGTCCCGTGTTTATGTCAACACCTGGACAATGGTACAATATATTTTATCCTGGTAATAGTAATGAATCTATCTTTGAGATACAGTATGACGAAACGAATTATGCACAAGGAGGCGGAAGTCCGTCAAAACTTCTTCCTTATGGCTCTGACGTCACGGTCAATACTTATATGTATTCAGAACCGATGACTATCCGCTTGATAAATGAATTCTACCAAAATCAGGATGAAGTAAATCGTACCTATTATGGTTCGTTTGCTGGTATAACTTATACCAGCTATCCGGAAAATGGTATTATTTGGAAATACTCAGGGTTGGGTGTAGCCGATCGGGAAGCAGTACGTACAATTTTGGATGCCAACTATATTATTTATCGTATGGCAGATGTGATGTTGATGAAAGCGGAAGCTTTGATTCGTATTGGCGGTTCTGCCAATTGGACAGAAGCATTGGCTATCATAAATAGAATACGTGAACGTTCTGAGTTGAGACCACGAGATGAAGTCAGTGCGGAAAATATTAATGAAGCTACTGAGGAAATATTGTTGGAAATGTTGCTGGACGAGCGGGATATGGAATTTGCTGCAGAAGGAAAGCGCTGGTACGATCTGTTACGATATGGCAAGCAACAGAACTTCAAATATAAAAGTCGCTTCAAAATACTTATAATGGAGAATAATCTTACCGCGGAAAGCAGATGGTTGGGCTCTGTTTTAGACAACGACAATGCTTGGTATTTGCCAATTCCTGCCAGTGACATATCCACCAACTCGTTATTGAAGCAAAATCCTTATTATGAATAATTAAATAACGATATGCAATGAAAAAAATGAAAAAAATATACTGGATGCTGTTCATTATTTTATGTGCAGCTTGCAATGATCCGTATGACGGAGATACATATGTTGTTTTCGATATGCAGCCTGCAGGAACTTATTTGTCCAACAGGTCAGACGACTTTTCCGAATGGATTCACATTATGAAGTATGCAGACTTGTACAATGCTGTAAATCAGGCAACACAGTCTTTTACACTTTTTGTACCTAATAATGCTGCTGTAAAAGAATTTTATAATCGAAAAGGAGTTTCTTCCATTGAAGATTTGGGTACAGAGTATGCACGTAGCCTAGTGTCCTATCACATAGTACAGGATACCATTAGTCAGGAAATTTTCATAGAGAAGGAAGGGGCATTAGCAAAAAGGACCGTTTCTGATGATGTCTTGATGGTATCTTTCGGAAGTGCGGAAGTTGGAGGTGGTGGTATGCAGTCTGTTTACTTGAATAATGAAGCTCATGTAATAGAGTTTGCAAATAAGGTATCTAACGGTTATGTATATGTATTGGAAAATACGCTGACGCCACTTACAGAAAGTGTATATGCTCGTATATCTGAAAGCGGACGTCCCTACACAATTCTGAAATCTGCAATGGATGCTACAGGAGTGGGTGCGGAATTAGATGTTATATATGATGATATAGTAGATGATTTGGGTCAGACCACTCAGCAGAAACGCAATTATACATTGTTGGCAGTATCGGACGATGTATTCAAGGAAGCAGGTGTCAACAGTTTGCAAGACTTGGTACAGCTGTTGGGAGCAGGCAGTGATTATACTAATCCAGAGAATGCATTGTATCAATATGTAGCTTATCATGTTTTGGATGGAAGCTATGATTTGAGTAAATTACGTAGCTTTGATACACCGGACGCAACCTCCAAAATATGGAATACACTGAATGCTGGAAGCGTGATAAGAATCAGCAAAGAAGACAAGATATTCTATTTGAACTACAGGGATGAGAATCGAGCTTGTTTTGTAGAAGACTATTGTAATTTACAAGCTAAAAATGGTTATATTCATCAAGTTTCTTCTTACTTGCCTGTGGCGGAAGCCGAACCGGAAACTGTTTTGTTTGACGTATGCAATTATTCTATTATTGGCGATTGGATAGCGGCTGGTAACGGAGAAGATGGGATCAAATTCCAAGAATCTTTTGGTACAGCAGAGAAAAAGTGTGATGTTTCAGGTCTCAATTGTTATGAATATAGCCTTAATAATCCTTCTGGAACTTATGGTAGTTATTACAATGTCACTTATTTTACTACCCGAACCAATAATGGATGGAATACTGCAAATAATATGGATTTCCTGATGTTAAACTTGGGTAATACAGGTTGGGTTTCCATGCAAACGCCATCTATCATTAAAGGAAAGTACAAAGTGACATTACGATTTGGTTACGCCACTTCCATGGAATTTATAAGAACCAGTACAGGCGGCAGTAACGGAGGGAAAATGATTTTCAGCTTTGATGGAGAAAACTCTGTTACATGCGCTCCTTATACGACAGTTCCTTCTAAAACATTAGGATGTTATTCCTATGTGCTTTATCCTGAACTGGAATTTACAGAGACTTCTACTCACACTTTCCGATTAGTGATGAATGACCCTGCTGCAAGTAAAGACCCCAACTATCGTATACTTATTGATTACTTATTATTTGAACCTATATTTGACGAATAAATTATGAAAGCAAGAAAATATATATTTGGCATTGCTCTAATCGGATTGATAGGGAGTAGTTGTACCGACACATGGGATGAGCATTATGCCCAAGATACCAGTAAGGTGAATAATACGGAGATTTCTGTAGTTAATGCAACCATTACCGATTATTTGGCTCAGGAGCCTTCATTGAGCGATATGTACCAATTGTTTAACGAAACAGGTATGGTGGAGCAACTATTGGAGAAAGAACAGATGTACACTATTCTAGCTGTAGAATCAGGTATTGCAGCAGGGGATGATCCTATATATACTGCTCAAACCTATATTTCTGATGCATCCATCTCTCCTTCTAATTTGGAAGACGGACAGCGTATTTTGATGTGGAGTGGTAAGTATCTAAAGATTTCTACCACTTCTCCTGAGACTAGAGCAGTTGCCGGTGTTCGTTTCAACAATGCAAATGTTACTAAAGTTATTAAGCTAACCAATGGATATTTGTATTTATTGGATCAGGCTGTAGAGTCTCCGAGAAGTCTGTATGAAATTATTGAGAATTTGGGAGACGATTATTCTATTTTTCGTAATATGGTCAGATCACGTTATGTATTGACATTTGATAAAAATGCAAGTACGGTGATAGGAGTAGATAAGACGGGAAATACTGTGTATGATTCTGTATTTACCGTCAAAGCTCCTTATTTCGAGAATAGAAAATTCAACATCATGTCTGAGAATCTCACTGCTACTATGTTGCTCCCTTCCAATGATGTGGTGAATCAGGCCTTGAGTACCGCACGGAAAAATTTGGCTGATTGGAATATGGTACGCGCAGACAGCATCTTGGAGAATTGGGTGTTCCAAGCTGCTTTTTTTAACAACGTTTATAGCAAGGAAGATTTTGAAACAAACGAAGATCTGACTTCTGTATTTGATAAACAATGGCGTACTACTGTACAGGAAGTAGACCTTGAAAATCCGATTCCTATGAGTAACGGAACGGCTTACCGTGTCACAAAAATGAAAATACCGACTAACGTATTGATTTACCGTCTCAAGGAACTTTTCAGAAACTATGAATATCTGAGCGCAAGTGATAAAGAAAAGTATTTCAACACTACGAATCTTTCATTTGAAAAGATCAGTGAAACAGACGAAGCAACTATAAATGGATGGCCGGCATTAGGATTTCCCAAGATAGGATATAGGGTACTTTATTTTACTCTGACAGATTTGGAAAATAAAAATTATACGCTGGACTATACTCCGTTTAGAGGTGAAATGGTAGGAAAAGATTATGTCGCTACTTCATACAAAATTCCACCTGGAACTTACACGTTTGCTATGGGATTCCGGCAAGCTAAAGACTTGGGAGCGATTGATTTTTCAATTTTCAAAGATGGAGAGGAAATTAAAGTTGGTACTTTTTCACAGTCTAAACTAAACAACAATTCTGCTCTCCATTATGACCGTGGTAAAGAAGGGGGATACCCGGAAAATATAGATGAAGCTGTTAAACAAGGATTTAAAGATAAAGCAAAATACGATCGTGACGGTGGTACTGTAGGCACAGTTACTATTCCAGGTGATAAAGCTTCTGAAATTGTGATACGCTTTAAAGGTTCTGGAAGCAACTTGAAACACGCATCGTTATATCATTGGTGCCTAAGACCAACTAAGGACTGTTATTAATCTTATGAAAATAAAGACAACATGAAAAAGATACAAGTTTTATTTTTCGCCCTGTTAATTTGCCTGTTCGCAGCTAATCTGTATGCGCAGGAACAAGGCAAAATAAGCGGTAAAATATTATCTACCCTGAATATTCCGATTGAGGGTGCGGTAATCTCTGTCACCGGAAGTGAAGATGTCACTACGGACAAAAATGGAGTATTTCAAATTCAATGCAAGGATCCGCAGAAAGCCAATATTTCTGTTTGGGCTGCCGGGTATTATACAGTGTTTCAGGCGGTAAATAACCGTAAGGAGATGTCTATTATTCTGATTCCCGAATCGGAGTATAAGTATAATGAGACAACGGTGTTGCCTTTCCGTATTGAGACAAACGGTGTTACTACTTCCGCTGAGAATATTGCCAAAAAAGACTTTGTGCCTGCCGGCATGAAGATAGACCGTGCTTTGGCTGGACAAATTGCCGGTTTGCAGGTAACTCGTGGTAGCGGTATGCCTGGAGAGGGAAGTTATCTCAATTTCCGTGGAGTACGTTCGTTTGTGGGTAACAATGCTCCGTTAGTTGTTATTAATGGTATACCTCATATACCGGACGTGAATGATTCTCCGTTGATTAACGGATTGAGCCGTAATATTTTCCAAGCTTACAATCTGCAGGATATTCAGAATATTACAATTTTGAAAGGTGCAGAGGCTGCTTTATATGGTTCTATGGGTGCTAATGGCGTTATTCTGATTGAGACAGATGGTGCTAATTCGGACAACATGAATACGGAAATCAGTTACTATGGACAATTTGGTATCAATTGGAATAATAAGCGTATGCCATTATTAAACGGAATCAACTACCGTTCGTATTTGTCGGATATGGGTATGAGTTATTTCGGTAATATGGATGAGTTCTTTACTGAATTTCCTTTTATGAGTGATCCTAATAACAGCAAATATGCTAACTACTACAATAACAATACGAACTGGCAGGATGAAATCTACCGGAGAGGATTCGTAACGGAGAATCTGTTTCGGGTAGAAGGTGGTGATGCTATCGCTAAATATGATTTATCTTTGGGGTACTCTAAAGAAGATGGAATATTGAAAAGTACCCGGCAGAATCGCTACCATACCCAGTTGAACGGAAACTTCTTGGTGAGTAAGAATTTTGAAGTCTATGCTACTGTCGGATTGGCATATATCAATGGCAATTATCAGGAACAAGGAATGAATATGCGTACCAATCCGTTACTCACTGCTTATGCACAGTCTCCGTTGCTGGCCCCTTACCAAAAATCTGATAATGGAATATTTACTCCGGTTTATTCTACCTATTATTATGGAATTAGCGAGAATATGGCTTATGCCGTAAGTAATCCGCTGGCTATTGTTAATACATTAGATGCGAGAAGTCGGCAGTATGACGTCAATATCAAAGCTGGTTTCAATTATAAAATGTTTCCCGGATTTTCTCTTGGTGGTGTGTTTGGGTTGTATTATAATTACAATAAAGAACACATTTTTGTTCCGGGACGTACGGATCTTACCATTGTTCCTATCACCGACTCATATGGTACAGAAGAAAATACGATACGAGAAGGTGTAGCGGAAGCCACTAACTACTTTTATAATTTAAATGCGCGCTACAACAAGTTGTTCAACAGCCGTCATGCACTGAACGTTATGGCAGGATTCCAGGCAATGACTACTTTGCAGGAATATGACGGAGCATATGCCCGTAACACTACTAATGATTTCTATCAGGTGTTGGGATCTGCAAATGCTGTTGGTCGTTATTTCGATGGTTATCAGAACAAATGGAACTGGGCGAATATCTATGCTCATGTCGACTATACTTATAATAATGTTCTGAATACTGCATTCAATATGGCAATTGACGGTTCTTCTGCCAACGGAAGATATACAAATCATTTCCAGGTATATCCGTCAGGTAGTGCCACCTGGATGATGAAAAACATGTCTTTCCTGATTGATAAAGATTGGATAAATCGTCTGGATATTCGTGCGGAATATAGTCTGATGGGAAACAGTCGTTTTTCTTCTAATTACGGAAAGTCGTATTATAGTAGTTCGCCATATATGGCAGTGTCAGGTATTTTGCGTACACAAATTCCGAATACACACTTGAAACCTGAAGTAACTTCACAAATGAACTTGAGTTTGGACGCAAGCATTTTAAGAAATCGTATTAACGTAGGGGTTGATTACTATCGTGGAAGAAGTAAAGATGTTATTATGAACATTAGTAAATCTGCAGTTTATGGTACGTCTGCTTATTATGCAAACGTCAGTAAGATTGACAATAATGGAGTAGAGCTTTCTTTACAGGCTTCACTTGTTCGCCTGCGTGATTTTGAATGGATTGTCGGAGGTAACATTTCTTTTATGGAAAGCAATATCAAGTCGTTAGGTGGCAAGGAACAAGAAGTAATTGAATATGAAGACGGTTCCATGTTGGTGAGTCGAGTAGGAGGTAATCCATATGAGTTTTACGGACTTCAGGCAACGGGTGTTTACTCCACTCAGTCGGAGGCAGAAGAGGCAGCATTGCTGAACAGTAGTAATCAGCCATACCGTGCCGGTGATGTACGTTATGTAGATCAGAATAATGATGGTCGGATCGATTCTAAAGATTATGTATCTTTGGGTAGTGCTACTCCTGATTATTTTGGAGGATTTTACACCAACATCCGTTACAAACAGTTTGCTTTAGCTGCTGAGTTCTCATATTCAAAAGGAAACGAAGCTTACAATGCAGTAAGACAGACACTGGAATCAGCTTCATCTTTTTCCAACCAAAGTGTTGCTGTAGCCAATCGTTGGAGTGTGGAAGGACAAGTGACCAATATTCCGCGTGCCAATTATGGAGACGCTATTGGCAATAACAAATTTTCTTCTCGCTGGATTGAAGACGCTTCTTATTTGCGCATGAAGAGTGTTACGTTAAGCTATAGTTTTGATAAGCCAGTTTGGAAGTTCTTCCGTTCCGGCACACTGTATGTGACAGGAGAAAATCTGCTTACTGCTACTAAATACTTGGGACTGGATCCGGAATTTGCTTACTCGTCCGGTAATAGTGCAATACAAGGATTTGATTATGCGAAAGTAATGCAACCGAAATCTGTCAAATTGGGTATTAACTTGAAATTCTAATGATGAAGATGAAAAAAATATTATTAAATGTCGCTTTCATTCTAGCGGCTACCTTATTGGGAGGATGTGATGATTTCTTTAATCCCGATACGGATGTTACACTCGATAATGAGGATTATATATCGGAAGAAAGTGAGATGTACTCCGGTTACATTGGTATTATGACTAAAATGCAAGCTATTGGAGACAAGGTGATTTATCTGAATGAACTTCGTGGAGAAATGGTGGTGCCGACTGCAACGGCACCCACTGAACTCTATAACTTGTATAATTATGATGATGATTTGAGTGGTAATTCGTATGCAGATCCTTCCGGATTTTACGAAGTGATTAATGCTTGCAACGATTATCTTCGAAAATTGAAAACATACGAAGAAAATAATTCTATTAACGAAAGCCATTACAAGGCGTTGGTCAGCAGTACGCTACGTGTTAAGACATGGATGTTTATGACAATTGCCAAAATCTATGGAGAGGTAGTTTGGGTGGATAAACCGATGACTTCATTAAGAGACTTGTCAAAGTTTGACGTGTTGAATCTTGATGAAACAATGGTTGCTTGTAAGAATTTGTTAGACATTGGTTTTGATAACATTGATGGAACTTATGAAACGGCTTGGAAAGACTGGGTAGATCCGGACACAGAATTAGCGAACAGTGAATATCGTCGTTGGGATATGATGACTCCGCCTTATTATGCTTTATATGCAGAGATTTGCTTGTGGTTAGGTAGATACCAGCAGTGTATCAATATGATACTTAACAAAATGAATAGTATGTATGAAAAGACCAACAATCAATCTATTGCTTTTTTACGTAATGATATGTTGTTCAGTCATTATAATAATTTTTTTAATAATGAGACACCGTATGATTATGAATCTGCATCAGCAATCATGTATGACTATCAAAACAGACAGACGAACAATCTGTTGAAACATTTCGATTCTGATTATCCGAATAAATATTGGTTAGCACCGGCCGAAGTGGCAGTTGAACGTTTCAAAGACAATGAATTCGATCCGCTGGGTAATCAAACCAAAGATTTCCGAATGGATCGTACGGTTTATGATTACAATGGAAAATGGGTGGTTTGTAAATTTCGTCCGATTTCCAGTCCTTTGCGTGCTGCTTATCGTGATGACGTATTTGTGTATACTTATCGAGGGGCAGACCTCTATTTCATGTTGGCGGAAGCTTTCAATCAGTTGGGTAGAAGAGCGGTAATAGACGCTTTAATTAATGTTGGTGTTAGTGGGTATATTAGTGAATTCGACGTTAATGAAGAAGGAACTTATTCTGGTAACTGGTATGGGTTTACCCCTCATTGGACAAATGCTAGTACCGTATACAATTATTCAAATGGAACTTCAGGAATCGCTAGCCGTAAATATGGTGACAAGGGGATTCGTGGAACGGAAGTAAGTTATAGTGGTTTAGGATCACGTACCTTTACCTCCGATAAGCAAAACAATGACGAAGAAATATTGAAAGAAATGATGCTGGAAATGGCATGCGAAGGAAAAGTTTATCCGGCTATGATTCGTATGGCAAAACGTTATAATGATAATAGTTTCATGGCGAAGTATATTTCGGAAAAGTACGAAACTACCGGCAATGCTGAAGACATTCGTTCCAAAATAATGAATGGAGACTATTTTATCAAATGGAATTTAAAATAAAGATCCTCAAATCATCCTTTGGATTGGATTATTAGGGTGGAGTGACGCGGGTTTTTGAATGAGAATCCGCGTCATTTGTTTCAAAAATAAATACTTTTGTAAATAACAATAATAAAGAATCATGAAAACATTCGCAGTATCTATTGCAGCACTTTTTATTTGGACAGCTTGCGGAGATGGAAATCAGCCGATAATTGACCGCGAGGCATTAGTAGAAAGGAATAGTCCTGTTGTGACGGCATTCGATTCATTAGCTTCACTTTCTGTAGGAAATGGAGAGTTTGCTTATACGGTAGACATAACCGGATTACAGACGTTTCCGGACAATTATAAAAAAGGAGTTCCGTTGGGAACGCAGAGCCAGTGGGGTTGGCATAGCTTCGCCAATCCGGACCGGCTTACTTCGGAAGAAACCCTGAAAGAATACGATTTTGGCAGGGGAAAGAAAGAACTTTACGCTACTCAATTCAAAGAAGAAGGCAGACAGCAGGATGCCGCTAATTGGTTTCGTGTCAATCCGCATCGTCTTCATTTAGGAATTGTCGGTTTTGACGTGGAGGAAGGTACGGATATTGAACAGGTAACTGATGTTCATCAGAAACTTTGCTTGTGGGATGGAAAAATCGAAAGTCGGTTTAAATTAAACGGTGAAGATTATCAAGTAGAGACAGTCTGCCATCCTTCTAATGATATGATTGCTGCAAATATTACCTCTAAGGCGCATACCGGGATTTGTTTTCGCTTTCCGTATCCTACGGGCGCTCATTGTGATGATGCATGTAATTGGGAAGCCGTTGATAAACATACAACGACTATTGTTACTCAAAATGAATCTTCCGCAGTTTTGAAACATACTTTAGATAGCATAGAGTATTTCGTAACTTTGTATTGGGAAGGGAAGGCTACTTTCAATGAGAAAGCAAAACATTATTTTGTCCTGACTCCGATGGACGATCATTTAGCTTTTGCATGTGCTTTTACTAGTACAGCTCCTTCAATGCAGCCTGTTACTGTAGCACAAACTCAAGAAGAAGCAAAAAACTATTGGAATTCGTTTTGGAAGGAAGGTGCAGCTGTTGACTTTTCGGCATGTACAGACCCACGGGCCAAAGAACTGGAACGACGTGTGGTACTTAGCCAATATTTGCTTGCTATTCAGAGCGCAGGTACTACTCCTCCGCAAGAGACGGGGCTTACCTATAATTCGTGGTTTGGCAAATTCCATCTTGAAATGATCTGGTGGCACGAGGCTCAATTTGCTCTTTGGAATCGTAGCAACTTACTTGACCGTACATTAGGCTGGTATGAAAAGGCTGAACCGATAGCGCGTCAAATAGCTCAAAGACAAGGGTTTGATGGTGTTCGCTGGATGAAAATGACCGATCCTTCAGGAACAGAAGCCCCTTCCAAAGTAGGAAGTTTTCTGATTTGGCAACAACCTCATTTAATTTATTTGGCAGAATTACTTTATCGTGCTGATCCGACTAAAGAAGTATTGGAGAAATATAATCGTTTGGTACAGGAGACTGCAGAATTTATGTACTCTTTTGCTACATACGATGAACTGGAAGGACGTTACATATTGAAAGGTGCCATTCCTGCACAAGAAACGTTGCGTGCTGCAGAAACAGTTAATCCTCCTTTTGAACTTTCTTACTGGCATTTTGCCATGCAGACCGCCCAACAATGGCGTGAACGTATGGGACAGCAACGCAGTTTGGAATGGGATGAAATGATCGATAAACTTTCCCCTTTAGCATCTAATAATGAAGGACTTTATCTGGCTGCTGAAACAGCCATAGATACTTATAAAGATATTCGTTATACTTCCGACCACATGGCAGTATTAGGTGCAGTCGGTATTCTTCCGATGAATAAACTTATCCGGGAAGATTATATGAAAAATACATTGCACTGGA
>ERZ827186.1471-NODE-1471-length-19275-cov-4.251457_pt1 | contig 19275 bp, 18 predicted proteins | sample MGYA00519918_ERZ827186 | MGnify/ENA primary metagenome ERZ827186 (study PRJEB31778, sample SAMEA3449275) | human gut metagenome | biome: human gut; feature: human-associated habitat; material: faeces | place: United Kingdom | collected 2010/2012 ...
ATTGGGTGTCGTGATGTGATTGGCATCACTCGATAAACCATAACCCACGATTTCAGCATAAATCTTGGCGCCGCGTGCCAGAGCGTGTTCGAGCTCTTCGATGACGACCACGCCCGAGCCTTCGCCCATCACAAAACCGTCACGGTCTTTTTCGAAGGGGCGAGAAGCGTGAGTCGGATCGTCATTGCGACGGCTCAAAGCGTGCATATTGTCAAAGCCAGCTACACCCACAGGGCAAATACAGGCATCGGCGCCTCCCGCTACCATCACATCAGCGTCTCCGCGACGAATAATCCAACTGGCTTCACCGATTCCGTGCAGGCCGGTCGTACAGGCGGTCACGTGTGCAATATTGGGCCCCTTGAGCCCAAACATAATCGAAAGTTGGCCGGAGATCATGTTGATGATCGTTCCGGGAATCATAAAGGGAGAAACACGACGGGCACCGCGTTCATGAAGTGCCAGATAGTTGTCGCAGATCATGCCCAAGCCGCCGATACCGGAACCGACAGAGCAGCCAATGCGGGTGAGGTCTTCTTTTTCAAGATCAAGACCGGAATCACGGATGGCTTGAACGCCTGCGGCCACCCCGTAGTGCACATAGCGGTCATAACGACGGGCTTCCTTGGCGGGAAGATAGTCTTCTACATTGAAGTCTTTGACTTCGCCGGCGATCTGGCAACCCATACCACTCGCATCAAAATGTGTAATCGGGCCGATACCGTTTTGGCCGGCCAAAGCATTCTCCCAACTGGTCTTCACATCGTTACCGATCGGGCAAACCATACCTAATCCGGTTACCACAACACGACGCATGGAGATTCTCCCTTTACAGAATTTATTCATTAACAAAACCCCGCCTGAAAGCAACCAATTTCTTGGTGTTTAAGGCGGGGCATCCATCTCAGAGATGGCAAAAATTACTTAGCGTTGGCTTGGATGTAGTCAATCGCTTGTTGAACCGTACGCAACTTTTCTTGTTGATCGTCCGGGATTTCAATCTTGAAAGCGTCTTCCAAAGCCATAACCAATTCGACCGTATCCAAAGAGTCGGCGCCGAGGTCTTCGATGAAAGCAGATTCGTTCTTGATGTCTGCTTCATTAATGCTCAATTGTTCGGCGATAACCTTCTTGACACGTTGTTCGATGTCGTTCATTTGATATGTCTCCTTGCTGAGAATTCGAAACGACGCAGCCAGATGGTTGCGCCGAAAAATTAACTTCTTAGTATTTTATCAGAGCGAAAGAAAAGATGAGGGTAAAAACCCTCATCCGTTCGGACTACACCATATACATGCCACCGTTGACGTGAAGGGTCACGCCGGTGATATAAGAGGCAGCGGGTGAAGCCAAAAAGACAACCGCGTTGGCAATATCATCCGTGTGTCCCAGGCGGGCAAGCGGAATTTGTGCAAGCAATGCCGCACGGTGATCTTCGGGCAGGGCTTTCGTCATATCCGTTTCAATAAAGCCGGGCGCCACGGCATTGACAGTAATATTTCGGGAAGCGAGCTCACGAGCCAATGCACGCGTGAGACCCGCAACACCTGCCTTAGCAGCTGCGTAATTAGCCTGACCGGCATTACCCATGGAACCCACCACACTCACAATATTGATGATGCGACCGCAACGGGCTTTCATCATGCCGCGCATAACCAGACGGCTCAAGCGAAAAGTCGGAGTCAAGTTTGTGTCGATCACTTCCTGCCACTGATCGTCTTTCATACGCATGGCCAATCCGTCACGCGTGATACCGGCATTGTTAACCAAAACCGTCACCGCTCCGAATTTTTCTGCCGCATCGGCCAACACTTTTTCACTTTGTTCGGCATCGGTCACATTTAAAACGACGCCTTCACCCTTGCCGCCTGCTTGAGCAATTTTTTCAGTAATACGAGCAGCCCCCGATTCACTCGTAGCTGTCCCGATAACCGTAGCGCCGGCAGCCAGGCACGCATCCAAAATTCCGGCTCCGATACCACGAGAGGCACCGGTAATAAAAACAACCTGATCCTTTAAAGCATCAGCGGTAAAAACAGTACTCATTTCTCTATCCTTTTTAAGCCATTATTCGGCAGCGTTAATCTCTTCTAAAACGGAATCAAGAGACTCTTGAGAGTTGATGTTCTTCACAACAATCGAAGAGTCAATTCGTTTAATCAGACCGGCTAACACTCGACCCGGACCACATTCGACAATGTGGGTGACGCCCATTTGCTTGAACGCTTCAATGGTCTTGACCCATTGCACGGCACCGGCTGCTTGCAAGGCGAGTGCTTCGATAATGGCTTCTTTGTCCGTGTGAATCTTCACGTCAACATTGGCGACGACGTCAATTTCAGGCGCCTTCATCGGTGTTTGTTCAAGTTTTTCCTTAAGAGCAGCGCTTGCAGGCTTCATCAATGAAGAGTGAAACGGAGCAGAAACCGGCAGAACCAATGCGCGCTTGGCACCTTTAGACTTAGCCACTTCGCAAGCCTTTTCTACTGCAGCCTTCTCTCCGGCAATGACCACTTGACCGGGTGAGTTGAAATTAACCGCTTCAACAACGCCCGCCGCTGCGGCCTCTTCACACACCTGCTGCACAGCTTCATCGGTCAACCCGATAATGGCTGCCATGCCGCCTTGACCGGCAGGAACGGCTTCCTGCATGACTTTGGCACGGAATCGAACCAAACGCACGGCATCGGCCAATTCAAAAACGCCGGCAGCCGTCAAAGCAGAATATTCGCCTAAGCTGTGACCGGCCATGATTTCAGGCTTTTTACCGCCCATGGCAAGCCAGGCCTGATACAGGGCTACGCTCGCAGTCAACATGGCCGGTTGCGTATTGACCGTCATATTGAGACTTTCAGCAGGGCCCGTGTGAATCAACTCTTCGAGATTCTCACCTAACGCATCATTAGCAGTCTTCAAAGCACTCTGCACATGAGGGTTCTCGGCGAAACTATCCAACATGCCGACACTTTGACTGCCCTGACCGGGGAAGACAAATGCTAATTTCATTGATTATTCTCCTTGGTCCATTTAACCAAAACGCTGCCCCAAGCCATGCCTGCCCCGACAGCTTGCATTAAAACAATATCGTTCTTTTTAATATCATTGTGACGAGCCGCATTATCGAGTGCCAACGGCACCGAGGCGGCCGACGTATTACCGTGACGGTTAACAGTCACAATCATTTTATTTTCATCGATTCCGATTTTTTGAGCGACCTTTTGCATGATACGAAGGTTCGCCTGATGAGGCACGTAGCAATCAATGTCCTCAACACTTAAGCCGGCATCGGACAAAACAGCCTTGGCGCTCTCGCTCATGGAGCTCACGGCCATACGAAAAACGTGCTGCCCGTCCATTCGTACGTAGGGGTCTCCGTGGACCTCTCCGCCGTTGATAAAAGCTTTGCAGCCCAAAACATTTTCATCGAGCGTACCATCAGCGGATAAACGTGCAGCCAAAATACCGGGTTCATTTGAAGCTTCTAAAATTACCGCACCGGCTCCGTCTCCAAAAAGTACACACGTTGAGCGATCATCCCAGTCAACGATGCGACTCATGATATCGACACCGACCACAATGGCTTTTTTATAAACACCGGTTCGAATCAACGCATCAGCGTTAGTCAGCGCATAAATAAAACCTGCACAGACAGCCTGTAAATCAAAGGCCGCGCCTTTGGAACAACCCAACAGTTTTTGTAACTGGCAGGCAGTGCTCGGGAAAATCATGTCGGGCGTCGTCGTCGCCACAATGATCAGGTCGATTTCTGACGGATCAACCCCGGCATCCCAAAGAGCGGACTTAGCGGCGCGTTCGGCCAACTGTGTTGTCGTTAAACCGCGCTCGGCAAGGTAGCGCTTTTCAATTCCTGTTCTTGTGCGAATCCACTCATCGCTTGTTTGAATTCCACGTAGCCCGAGCTCATCGGCAAGGGTCTGATTGTCGGTTGCCCGTTGCGGCAAGGCCGAACCGGTACCGATAATTTTTGAATAGATCTGAGGCATAAACAAAAGCCTTTCTCGAAAAAACTTCCCTAATTGTAAAGCCTACTCTTTGCCTATTAAGAATAAAAAATTTCGGTTTTTGTAACAAAATTTCAAAGATTTTCAAATCAATACATGATAACTTACTTGAACTAAAAAACTTCCTAGGATTTTTCGATGATCAGACCTTTTCTGTTTACTATTCCCCTTCTTTTAGTGGGTGCTTCGAACTCGTTTGCCAATGAGCTCGATATAACGGATGCAACTTGCAGTGTCAGCTACATTAACGAAGTCGCTCAAAAAGAAGGCCTTGAAAAAGCCCAAACGTTGGCAGAAAACTGTATCGCTGAAGGTTATACAGACTTGAAATCGCAATTTTCAAAGGCCGGCGATTCTCTGATGGATCATTACGAATCAGCCAAAAATTTCATCAATGATAAGACCGACGAATACAGTGAAAAAGCTGAAAATATCAAAAAAGAACTGATGCGTTAGGATCAGGTTTGAAAATGGAGAGGCCATGGAAAGCAAAGATATAGCAGCTATCGGACCGTCAGACTTCGTTTCAGGATTCAATCTTTTTGATGCGAAGCTTTCAACCGGAATCAAAATGCGTTTTGCCATGGGCGGCACCGGTCCTGCGCTCATGCTTGTGCACGGTCATCCTCACACGCATATCATTTGGCGAAAAGTTGCCCCTAAATTAGCTGAAAAATACACCGTGATTCTCCCTGATCTTCGCGGTTACGGCGATACCGATAAACCGGTAAGTACCCCGGATCACAGACCGTACAGCAAAAAAGAAATGGCCAAAGACCTGATTGCGCTCACACAAGCGTTGGGCATTGATCAGTTTAGTTTTGTCGGTCATGACCGAGGCGCCCGAGTAGGGCACCGCTTAGCTCTTGATTATCCCGATGCAGTCACCAAAGCTGTCTTTGTCGATATCGCACCGACAGCCACAATGTACGAATTAACAAACAAAGAATTTGCTACGAAATACTTTTGGTGGTTCTTTTTAATTCAGCCGGAACCGTTTCCTGAAAAGTTAATAGGTTTTGATCCTGAATATTTCCTGCATCACCACATAGACGGTCAGATCAAAATCAAAGGTGTTGTAGAAAAACGGGCTTTCAAAGAATATCTTCGTTGTTATAACAATCCGGATACCATTCACGCCATTTGCGAAGACTACCGGGCTGCGGCAACGATTGATTTGGAAGATGACAAAGCCGATTCTGACCGTCGTATCCGGTGTCCGCTTTACCTTCTTTGGGGAGCCCGAGGCACGGTCGGCAAGCTCTACGATGTTGTAGGCACCTGGAGGGACAAGGCTACTGATGTTTCGGGCGAAGCGCTTGACTGCGGTCATTCACCTGAGGAAGAGTGTCCGGAGATCTTTTTAGAAAAAGTGCTTAGTTTTCTTGAAAACCAATAGACACAAAAAATTAGCTCTGAATGCGAAAAAGGGAACCCGATATGGATTCCCCTTTTTTAATCGACTCTGAAAATCTGTCTTTCAACGTTTCCCGTTTTGTCTCCCACCGCAACGTTTTGCACATTGGCTGTGGGGTTTTCGGCGTTGCCGGCGAAGGCTAAAGTCGAGAATCAACCCTGAAAGCGATTTTCGAAATCAAGTGAATTATTCACCCTTGACGTCGATCACCTTCTTACCACGATAGAAGCCGTTCGGGCTGATGTGGTGACGGAGGTGAACTTCACCGGTCTTCGGTTCAACAGCCGTAGCCGGGTTCGTCAAGAAATCATGAGCACGGTGATTGCCGCGCTTGTTGGTCGATTTTTTATTTTGTTGGACTGCCATAGCAATACCCCACTTTAAGAAAACACGCGATTATACCCTAGATATGCGCATTTTGCCAATGCCATTACCTAAAGCTTGGAAAAAAGTTTTGGGATTATATCAGTTTTTCTTCAATAAGTCTCGTAAGTTAGCAAAAGGTTTCGGTCTTTGTGTTATTTCTTCTTCACTTTGACCACTCGATGTGTGGTTTTCTGGTGCATGACAATCGTCATGACGCGGAAATGTGGGCAAGGACAAAATAATTTCTTCCTGAACCCACTGAGCAATATTCATGTGTTCAGAACCCACAACCACTTCCCACTCTTCATCTTCCTCAATCGGAATTCGGTTAGCCTCGGCCTCACTGTGAACGAAAAGAAACGGCACCTCCCGATCAATTTCAATATCAATCGGTTGCGTACAACGTGTACAGCGCATTTGAACGTGCCCCGAAATGGTCAAGATTGCTCCCGGCAATCCCCTCACCCCTTCAGTGCCCTCGATTCGGACGTCAAAAGGTAAAACTTTTTCACTATTAATAATTAGGCCGATTAATTCCGGCATCTCCGAAACCGCCACCGTTGTGTTAATCTTCTGACGGTTTGATGCGACCGCGAAAATGTCGACGGTAGAAAAATTTTGATTGCCTCTCGACATTGTTTACTCCCAAAAAGGTTACGAGCGTATGTTACAGAAGAAATTGGTTTTGGGGTCGAGTTCCCCGTACAGAAGAGAATTATTGCAACGGTTGGGAATCGATTTCGAATGTATCTCTGCCGATATTGATGAAAGCCGCCATGACGGTGAAACGCCTGAGAAACTTTGTGTGAGACTCGCCCGTGAAAAGGCTCTGAAGGTAAAAGATCAGGTCGGTGAGGCTATTGTCATCGGCAGCGACCAAGTCGCAGTCCTCGGAGACCGAATTCTCGGTAAACCCCACACCCGTGAACGGGCCCTTGAACAATTGTTCTCCATGCAGGGTCAGACCGTTTATTTTCTCACGGCTCTTTGCGTCATCTCCGAAAAGGGAGAAATTTTTGAAACCATGGTGCCCACGGTTGTAACCATGAAGTCGCTTTCGAAAAAAACAATTGAGCATTACCTCGATCGTGAGCAACCCTTTAACTGTGCGGGTTCGGCAAAAATTGAAAAACTTGGCATTGCGCTGATGAAAGAAGTTCGTTCAACGGACCCCACGGCTCTTATCGGATTGCCTCTGATCGAAACCGTGAATTTATTAGCGAAGGCGGGATTAGAAGTCATTGAAGGAATCGGAGAGGAAGAGTAATGGCCGGTATTCTTTATCTGTTACCCAACCGAATCGCAGACCGTTCTGTGGAAGAAACACTGCCCTCAGGTACCCTGGCAGTATTGAGACAAACTCAATATTTTTTAGCAGAAAACGCTAAAAGTGCCCGCTCGTACTTAAAAGCCGCCTCTCACCCCACACCCATCAATGAACTTCATATTGAAGAAATCGGACATCAACCCGATGAGTCAAAAATTGACGAATGGTTATCTCCCCTTTCCGACGGTCATAACATCGCAATCGTCAGTGAATCGGGTTGCCCGGGCGTAGCAGACCCCGGCGCCAGCATCGTCTCACGTGCTCAGCAATTAAACATTACGGTTAAGCCTTTGGTCGGTCCCAGCTCTATCCTTCTGGCATTGATGGCAAGTGGCTTAGACGGACAGCATTTCCGTTTCCTAGGCTACTTACCGATTAAAGAACCGAGCCGCACACAGGCTTTGAAAGAGGCTGAGCGTCAAAGCGTCCACGGCGAAACCCAGATATTTATTGAGACACCGTATCGCAATCAAGCGTTTTTAGAATTTCTCGCTCAAAGCCTTCATCCCTTAACCCGCATTACCGTTGCGTGCGATATTACGGGCGAGAGTGAGTTCATCAAAACGAAAAATGCAGCCGAGTGGTTAAAAGAAGAGGTGCATTTGCCGAAACTGCCGACTATTTTTGCCATTCTTGCGCAAAAGATGCCTGTGAAGAAGATGCCGATAAAAAAGCAAAATCAAGGCGGATTTCATAAAAAGACCGGAAGTTTTTGGCGTCAGGCGTAAAAGAAAGCGGGCCGTTTGGCCCGCCGATTTGCTTAATGATTAAGCAGTTCATCCACACCCAGTGCCGTAGCCAACTGGGGCACGTCGTCCACAACCGGGACTTTCCACTTCAATAATTCACTCTTAGGGAATGCTCCGTAGCTCACCGCAACTGAGGCACATCCTGCATTCTTCGCCAACCAAAGATCGTGCTCGGTGTCTCCAATCATCACCATCTGACTGATATCGACGCCGGTTTCTTCAGATAACATCTCAAGCATCAAAGGATTGGGTTTTCCTGCACTTTCATCAGCGGTAACGGTCGCTTCAAACAAATCAGCTACACCCGTTTGAGCAAACACCCGATCCAACCCTCTGCGACTTTTGCCGGTAGCAACAGCCAGGCGCAAACCGGCCGCTTTCATTTTCCGAAGCAAATCTTCAAGCCCCGGGAAAATGCCGATTTCTTTTTCCTTTACCAAATAAAATTCCCGATAAGCCGCCTCAAACTGATCATAGTGATCAAATCGAAAATTCGGTTCAATCGTTAAAATGGCCGTACGCCAATCCAAACCGATCACACTTCTGGCCACCTGCATACCCGGATCTTTATAACCTAAAGCCACAAATGCATGACAGATACCGGCTGCAATCGGTTCGGTCGTGTCCATCACCGTTCCGTCCCAATCAAAAACAAACAGATCAAATTTCGGCACGAACATCTTTTATTTTTCCTTTCCTTGTTTCAAACAAGTGATTAACTCCGCGCATTCTTTCGGCAACTGAGCTGTTATGCTCATGGACTCACCGGTAACGGGATGCTTAAATTCCAAACGGTAGGCATGGAGAAACATTCTCTTAAAGGGAACGCCGAGGCTGCCCTTGGCAATTTTTTTATTTTCCTCAAAGTCTCCGTATTTATCATCACCCACAAGAGGATGACCTGTCCATTGAGCATGAACCCGAATTTGGTGCGTGCGGCCGGTTTTTAAATCGACATTTAAATAAGACACTGACCCGAAACGCTCAATTAACTGAAAGATGCTGTGACTGGGCAGACCCTTTTGTTCATCCACACAGACCCTTCTCTCGCCGCTTGCAGTTACAAACTTATATAAAGGGGCCTTAATGTGTTGGCGATCATTGACCCAATCACCCAAAACAAGCGTTCGATAGGATTTATGCAATTGACCTTCACGAATCATTTCATGAAGTCTGACGAGGGCCTTGCGGGTCTTGGCCAGCATCATCACGCCGCTCGTATCGCGATCCAAACGGTGCACCAATTCCAAATAAGGTTGATTCGGCCTGGCTGAACGCAATCGTTCGATAAGACCGAAACTCACACCGGACCCACCGTGTGCAGCAAGTCCAGCGGGCTTATCTACCACTAAAATATGTTCATCTTCGTACAAAATCGGCAATTCCACATCATCTATCGGACGTGCGACCTCTTTTTTGGAAGCGTCGGAAACCCGAATCGGCGGCACTCGAAGTTCGTCTCCCTCGTTCAGGCGCGTGTCAACCGTTACCCTTTTTTTATTAACTCTGACCTCTCCGGCTCTCACAATACGGTATAAGTGACTTTTGGGGACGCCTTTAGCTATACGGAAAAGGTAATTATCCAGGCGTTGACCGTCAGCATCGGCTCCGATCCGAATCCAAACCACAGCATCGGGTTTAGCCAGTGCCTGAGCTGAGGTTACAAACTGAGGTAGTTTTCCAACTAAATTTGCCATAACTCTATATAATGGGGGACGAGTTGAATGCGGACAACAAATGTAGTTTTGTCTGCTCAACAATCAATGAAAATCAACATGTGCATTGTAGCTGTGTTTTGATTAAAAATTTCCTTTATTGAAGGACTTCTTCAATAAAGTTTTTTGTGTGCCTGAAAAGAGCTGCCTTTTCATGGACGACAGGCGGAGCCGTAAAATGTTTTTTTTTACGGGCAGTGAAGCCGGCGTGTATTACGCAATGAGTGCAGCAAACGGTAAATGTATAGTGTTTTCTGTCGGACGCCGATCATGCGAACCGAAGAAAACGGTTGATATTGCCGTGCAGGAAAAATCTGTGGTCGGACAAGTCCCACCGGGATCGCCGCAATAAGAGTGAGCGAATCAGACTTGTCGATGTAAAGAAGTTATTGATATTTATTAGACCTCATGTGAGGGATTGAGCTCATAGATGCAAAATAGTGTGACTATTTTGAATTCGTTCGTTTCGGTGCTCTCCCTACCGCCCCTGATTATGGTGGGGCGACACAAGTCTAACAATTTGTTTTCTCATTGTTTTCCTCAAAGCTTAGACTTTTAGGAAGCTTTTGTTATGAGAAAAGATAAATTTTGGGAGAGTCCTTCAAGGACTTTATTGCCCTTATCCCTGCAGATTTTGTTTCTGACACGGCACGCCAGACTTTGATGACCTGCGACAGTGGTCGTCAGCCCGGAGTGTTCAATGAAACGCATGTTATTTAACGCCACGCACGCCGAAGAGACGCGCGTCGGTATTGTGGACGGCCAAAAGCTGATCGATATCGATATCGAAACAGCCGGCCGCGAACAACGCAAATCCAATATCTATAAAGGTATCATCACTCGAGTTGAACCGAGCCTCGAAGCCTGTTTCGTCAATTACGGTGAAGATCGCCACGGTTTTCTCCCTTTTAAAGAAGTCTCCCGCCAATATTTCAAAGAAGGCGTTGATGTCCGCACGGCCACCATTCGAGATGCGCTGGTTGAAGGACAGGAACTGATTGTTCAGGTTGAAAAAGAAGAACGAGGCAACAAGGGGGCTGCCTTAACGACCTTTATTTCGCTTGCCGGTCGCTACCTTGTTTTAATGCCGAATAATCCGCGAGGAGGCGGTGTCTCGCGCCGTATTGAAGGTGAAGAACGCCAAGAGCTTCGCGAAACGATGGATCGATTGAAGTTACCCGCAGGCATGAGCATTATTGCCCGCACAGCCGGTATCGGTCGCACGGTCGATGAATTTCAGTGGGACTTAAACTACCTGCTTAAACTTTGGGAAGCAATCTGCGAAGCGGCTCAACCTCAATATGAACTGACCGTCCGTGAAGGTAACCGTACCGTCACCAAATACGTGACCGAGTCGACCGGTCCCAAAGGAGAAGCTCTCAAACGCGCCAATCCGGCACCGTTTTTGATTGTCGAAGAAAGCAATCTTGTCATTCGAGCCATTCGTGACTACTTCCAACCCGAAATCGGTGAAATTCTTGTTGATACCGATGAGATCTACGATCAGGCTCGTCAATTTATGGCCCACGTCATGCCCGATATGGTGGGCAGAGTCAAGCGTTATCGCGAAGAAACGCCTCTTTTCTCTCGCTTTCAAATCGAGCATCAGATTGAGTCGGCTTATTCCCGAACCGTTCCCCTTCCCTCAGGCGGTGCCATCGTTATTGACCACACTGAAGCTTTGGTAGCCGTAGACGTTAACTCCGCTCGTGCTACCCGAGGCTCTGACATTGAAGAGACGGCTTTCCGCACAAACTGCGAAGCCGCCGATGAAGTGGCTCGCCAGATGCGGTTGCGCGACTTGGGCGGTCTGATCGTTATCGACTTCATCGATATGAACGATCCTAAGAATCAACGGGCTGTTGAACAACGCCTCAAAGACGCCTTGAAGTATGACCGCGCTCGCGTTCAAATGGCCAAGATCAGCCGCTTCGGTCTGATGGAATTATCCCGTCAGCGTCTGCGTCCTGCCCTGGCAGAAGGCAATCACATCACCTGCCCGCGATGCAATGGTGTCGGCGTCATCCGTGATACGGAAAGCTGCGCACTGCAGATTTTGCGAATCCTCGAAGAAGAAGCGATGAAGGAAGGAACCGGAGCCGTCCACGCTCAGGTGCCTGTTGATGTTGCAAGCTTCCTTTTAAATGAAAAACGTCGCGATATTGCCAAGATTGAACAACGTCATCGTTTACCGATCGTTTTGATTCCGAACAAATTCTTGGAAACACCGCACTATCACATCGAGCGTCTTCGCTACGATGATGAGCGTCTTGACGATGAAGTGGCAAGCTATAAACGCGCCGAAGAAATTCAACCCGACGATGAAACGCTTGATCCGTACCGCGTGAAAAAACCGGAAGAAAAGCCGGCTGCGAAACGCCAGGAGCCGGTGCTGCGCAATTTTATGCCTGAGGTTGCTCCGGAACACAATGAAGCAGATCGTCTGATCAATAAGAAGGCTGAGCAACGGGCTGCTCGTCAGGAAGCTCAAAAACGTGCTCAAGCCGCTCAAGAACCGAGCCTTATTCGTCGCTTAATTAATTTCCTCTTCGGCTCCAAGTCTGAGACCGAAGAAAAGAAAGAAGACGAGAAAAAAGCTCGAGGTGACCGCCGCACCCGTCGCAATCCTCGCGACAGACGTGAAAAAGAAATGAACGGCCGTCGTCCGCGCCGTGAACGCGTCCGTGCGGAAAAAGATGAAGATAAGACAATCAGTGAGCAAAAGACTGAAGCGGTTGAAAAGAGCAAAGCTACTGATAAAGACAGCGTGAAAGAAACGCAAACGCGTCGTCGTCCTCGCCGACGTGTTAAAGCAGAAGAAGCCCCTGAACTTCTTCCGGCACCTGAAACGAAAGTGGCTTTGCCAAAGCCTCAACCTCAACCGCAGCCTGAAGTTGAATCGCAGCCCGCTGCTGAAGTCAAGTCTGACGAAGACTTTAATTTTGCAACGGACGATATGCCTGAGACGACATCAGTACAGCCTGTGACTCAGGAAGAGCAATCCGAATCTAACGTTTCTGAACGCCGCCCGCGTCGTCGCCGTCGTTTTAACGATGAAACTTCTACCCGTCGTGACCGTATTCCGCCGGAAGTCGAAGCCGAAGAAATGAATCGAGCTCCGATTGTGCCGCCTGAAGAATACATGCAGGAAGCACAGGTTCGCACAGCTCCGATTGATCAATCAGAACTGCGCGCAGCCGAACCTGTTCAGACGATCGAGCCGCACCACGTCAATGTGGAAAGCAACATCGCTAATGTGAAGCGCGAACCCGTGACAGAGCGTCCGCGCGCCGAAGAAGTGACGGTTGCTACGGAACAATCTTCTGTTTCTGAACCGATCATGGAAACTGAGGTTGCAGACAATACGGTCGAAGTAATTAAAGAAGAGAGCGAAGTCGTTGCAAGTGAATCCATGCAGGTCGTAGAGCAGACTCAAGAAGAGACCGATGCGCTCAAACGCTTAACGGCGGGTCTTGATGAAGCATTGGCTCAAAAGGGTCTCACGGTTGTTCATACAAGAGCTGAATTGGTTCACCCGGTTGATTACTCTCCTGTCATCTACCCGGGCCGTCCGAGAAAGGTTCTACCGCCCTTGGATGATGCCCCTCTGATTCAGGTGCACACTAAAACACTCTGATCTCATTTAGCTCAATGAAAATGAGGGCAAAGCTTAAAGCCTTGCCCTCTTACTTTCCCCTCAATAAAAAATAAAGTGACTGACAGCAACTTTTTCAATAAAACAGTCGATGAGCTGGTCAAACTGATCAAAAAAGCCGACTCAGCTAAATCAATCGATAAGAAGTATCCCCTCTACACAAAGTTGCAGGTAGCAACAACCAAGGCCTATTCTCAGCTCGAAGGAGATTTCATCACGCCCGTCATTCAAAAGCTTGAGGCCGATGAATATGAATTTGCCAACTTGATGCGATGGACTTTCTTTTTTGAATGTGTGGCCTGCAATACTGCAGACGATAAATACACACATTCGCTTCTAGTGATTCCCTTTATGACCTCGAGTGCATACGGCTTACCGTTTGGTGAAGTTCCGCAAGAGGCTCTTGAAAAAATTCACCATTTCCTCAAAGGACTTTTCACACCCGAATATCAAATTCGAGTCAATCGCGATATGGTCAATACCGACACGTTTGCGATGCGTCCGTTTGAAATGCAGCGCTACCTCAAACAATGGGTCGCTAAGAGTAAGCCGGGCATCTGTCGGTTTCTCGACTCAGATGAAACTCGGGAAGAAATGACCGAGCTTGTTGCCGATATCCGACTGATTCCGATTATCGTGAGCACGCCGATCAAACTGTTGCCGTTGAGCACTTTTGTTCCCGAGGTGAGTCTGAAGAAAATGCAAAAAAATCTGGTCTTCAGTTTAAAGCGCATTTTCTCCGAACATTATCCGGTCACACACATGGAATTCTTGATGAGTCCGTCGGCTGAATTTACCAAGTATCTCAAAAAAGTCGATAACCCGAGCGACTACAATTCGAGTTTCATGCTCCCCTGCACGGGTTCTATGATGGAAGCCGGCCGCCTGTTTCGCCAATTTTCTCTCAAGGAAGCGTTGGAAAAACTCAAACAAACGGACAATTTTGCCATTAAAGACTTACAAGTTACGGTTGCGCCCTTTTATGAACCGGCCGGACCCGGTGAAGCGAGAATGGCTGAATTTCGAATCGGGATCAGCCTTAAAGGAGAAAACTCCAAGGTCTATCAAGGACTCGGTTGGCCTGTCTTTTTTGACGACCCTGAAGCCGTTCTGGACTGTCTTGAGGCCGCTTTGATGTATCACAAATTCGATTTAGATCAAGTGCGCCTTTTGAGTAATCCCACTTTTATGCTCGAAGATGAGGATGAGGAAGTGCGCTACCCGGCCTTCGATGGAAAGCTCTACGAACCCTTTATTCGAGAGGACGTTTCTTACGTCACGCCAAGTCTTTACCAGCTCAACTGACAGCAAAAGCGCCCGATTCGGGCGCTTTTACGACGAAAGCTTTTTCGGTTATTGAGCTTCAGAGGCAAAATCCTTGTCGCTCACCGGCTCCAACCACTCACTCTTGTTGTTGGGAACATTGGTTTCGACTGAAATGTGCGTCATCCAGGTATTGATTCCGGCACCGTGCCAATGTTCAACATTAGGGGCAATTCTCACCACATCACCTTTCTTAATGATACGAACCTTTTGACCTCGTTCCTGATAGCGGCCTTCACCGGAAATCACCAAAAGGATCTGACCGCCGGTATGCTTGTGCCAGAAAGTTCTGGATTTCGGTTCAAACGTGACGTTCCCGATAGGGGCGTTAAAGGTTGAGTCATTTTCCGATAACATTGTCAGATAGGACTGACCGGTGAAATATTTCCCGTAAGGATTAGGTTCGCCTTGAGCAAAGACCGTATCAATCGGTTCTTGGGTTTGAGCAAATGCTGAACCTGCAGCCACGGACAAAATTGCCAAAACAGCAATAAGAGACTTTTTAACTAACATCATACATCCTCCAAGTGGTTGAATTTCTTATTTTTATTTTGACTGAAAGAGCATGAGGCAACTACCTTAAAATTCGCATATTCTTGCAAAAAAAAATCCCGGACTTGGATTACAATCGCCGGGATAATCACTGTTTGCTTCAAGGATCTGATGGCTTTCAATAGTCCTGTATTGACTTCTAAGACGTCGATATTGTTTCAGTCTCTATACGGAGCTTTACACCTAATAATGAAAAGAGCCCGCCGGTGCAGCGAGCCCATTTCTCCTTTAAAGTTTTTCGATGACTTTAGTGGCGTTGATAGACAAATTGTCCGTTAACCATCGTAGCATCGACCTTGATCTTAAGAATATCATCTGAAGGTACTTCGAAGATATTGTCACTGAGCACCACCAAATCGGCTAAATACCCCTTCATCAGACGTCCCTTCACTTTTTCATCAAAGGACGCATAGGCGCTTTCAATCGTGTAGGCATCAACCGCTTCGTAGATATCCATGCATTCTTCGGGATGAAAGCCCCCTGCGGGCTCTCCGCGCAGGTTCTTACGCGTGACTGCACAGTAGAGATTGGGAATCGGATCCATATCTTCGACAGGACTATCCGTTCCGAAACTCGTATGAACACCCAAATCGTGCAAAGTCTTAAACGCGTAGCTCGTCGCAGCCAACTCTTTACCCACGCGATCTTCGACAATACCCGTGTCGTAATGCAGGAAAATCGGCTGCACCAAGGCCAAAATGTCATTCTTGGTAAAGCGCTCAAGCAACGGGCGATCGGTTATCTGCACGTGCACAATTCCCAAACGGAGAGGATTAGTACCGTCACAGACCTTATCGTAAGCATTGAGTACGTTTTCCACGGCAGCATCACCGATTGCATGGATAGCTACGCCGCAGTTATTCTTCACAGCCATGCCCACAAGGGTGTCCAACTCTTCTTCGGTGAGTGTGGCAATACCACGCGTTGACGGATCATCGGCGTAAGGTTGACGCATATAAGCCGTACGGGCGCCAAGACTGCCGTCAACAAAGAGCTTTAAAGGACCAATGCGGTTAAAGTCATTGCCGGTACCCGTGCGATAGCCCTTATCCAAGAAAGCTTGGAAGCCCTTCGGTTCCATGAAACTGAATTGATGATAGGCACGAAGGGTCGGTGTTTCGGCCAGTACTTCGTTATAGGCCTTCAAGGTCGACTCCCAGTCTCCTAGACGAACGTCACAGGTTTGAACTGAGGTAACCCCCGTTTCATTGGCGTGCTTGATTGCAGTGCGGAGCAGACGCTTTTTGGTCTCGAGAGAACGCTCACTCATCAGGCAGCGCACTTGAGAGCGTGCATTTTCACGAACAACACCGGTTAATTCACCGTTTTCCTGGTCAATGGCGCCCCCCGCATTGGGCACTGTCTCAGTCGTAATACCGGCCATTTCCAAGGCTTTCGTGTTGCAGGTCAGGATGTGACCACAGGCACGATCGAAAATGATCGGGTATTCGGTGGAAATCTTATCCAAGTCATGACGTGTGAGCAGACGATGCTCATCGGTGAAATAGTCCTGATTCCATCCCATGCCATGGATCACTTCGCCGGGTTGAGGATGATTTTCTTCAATGTAGCGGCGGGAGCGTTCAATGACTTCGGCAATCGAAGTCACTCCTTGAAGACGCACGGCCGCAAGAGCAATACCCGTATTAAATAAGTGTTGATGTGAATCGTTAAAACCCGGGACAATAGTTTTACCTTGAGCATCGAATTGAGTTTCTTGACCGTTACTGGCCGCACGAACTTCCTCTTCGGTACCCACTGCCACAATCTTGCCGTCATCACCGATTAAAAGTGCTTGAGCAAAGACGCCGCGTTCAACATAAATATTGGCGTTATAAATCAAAGTTGACATGCTTATTCTCCATCTTCACGAGCTTGAGCAGCGACTTGAGCGTCATGTTGCTTACGGAACATAACTTCATAGATGGCTAAGCCCAACAACGGAACCACGAAACCCAATACCACCGTGATCGGATCATTACCGATCGTGTTAATGATTAAGCCGATCATCACAGCGCAAATAATCAAAATCGGCAGCGGGTAGAACCACACACGGTACGGACGTTCCAAGTCCGGATACTTGCGACGCAACACAATCACAGCAAAGAAGGTCATGCCGTGGAAAATCATGCCGCACAAGGCCACAAGGCTGGTTAACTCACCCAAAGTACGCGAAAGAATCAAGACAATAGCCAATGCAGCAGAGGCAAGCTGAGCGTTCATCGGCGTGCGATACGTCGGGTGAAGCTTGGCAAAGGGCTTAAAGAACGCACCGTCACGGGCCATAGCGTAAGTCATGCGCGGGAAAGCCAATACACAGCCGTTAAGAGAGCTGAAGATTGCCAAAATCATGGCCGCACCGACGATATATAAGCCTGCGCTACCAAAGAGCATATTGGCCGCTTCGGTACCAAGATAATAGTTACCGGAATTGACCATTTCAACGATCTTACCGTAAGGCACAACACGGAAAATAGCGTAATTGAAAAGGACATACAAAAGAGCTACGCCTACAATGGCCAAGATCAATGCCAAGGGGATGTTTCTCTTCGGATTCTTGATTTCTTCGGCAATGTTATTGAGGTTGGTCCAGCCTTCATAAGCCCACAAGGTAGCAATCACCGCAAAACCGATCATCGACAGGATCGTTGAGATCGAGGGCAGCTCACCCGGATACATAAAGAGGTCAGGCGACTCTTCACCCAAAAGCAAACCGGCAAAGAGGATAAGAAGGAGCGGCAACATCTTCAGCACCATGAAGACATTGCCCAAACGGCTACCGATGCCCACCCCGCGGATGTTGATCAATGTGAGCAACAGCACAGTCGAAATGGCAATGACCTTTTGAGTGATCGGATCAATAGCCCAAATAGAATTCAAAGCGGCAGCAAAGGCAACGGCCAAAGCTGCAATGGAACCTGGGTTTGACAAGCAGAAGTTTCCGAAGCCGCACATAAAGGCGATACGTTCGCCATAGGCTTCACGCAGATAAACGTAATAGCCACCCGCTTTCGGAATCATGGCTCCCAATTCAGCAAAGCAGATACCGCTCAAAAGTGTGACTAAACCGCCGATTAACCAAACGAGAAGGGACAAACCCGGGCTCATGCCCGCGCGCTGCAAGACAATGGCGCCGATGTAGAAAATACCGGAGCCGATCATGATACCTGCCAAAACTGAAATACCACCGAAAAGCGTGACATCACGACGCATTTCGGTCTTCTCACTTTGCAGGTGACTGGCCACTGAACGTGTCGTCATCTTTTTATTCCTTATAAAAAATCAATTGAAAAAGCTATAAAAAAAAGTTGCATCCATCGATGCAACCTTGCTTTTGTCAATCAAAAAGATGACGGCCGTTTGCGATCGATAGCTCCTCCACTCCTTTAGGGAGCGGGAGTCATGGAAATGTTCTTCCCATGCCCAACTGATGATTCCTACCGAAATCACCGTTTCGGCGACTTGACCTTTCTCGAGCTCTCATTGGGTGTCCCCTCATGCCCGATACTCTTTCGCGTCGCGCCTCTATCAACTTTGAAATGAATTTAACCTCAAAAAGTGACTGTTGTAAATAGTTACAGAAATGAAAAAAGGCCCGAATTTTTATTTTCGGGCCTTTTTTTAAGTACTTTAGAGTATCTCAGTGCAAATTAAGCTTGCGTTGCACTCACATCGAACGTGAATTCATCGCCCTTGGCACTCACGGTTACCGTATCACCTGGCTTGACGTTTCCGGCAAGAAGCAGACGCGACAAAGCGTTTTCAATGTGATCCTGGATCGCACGCTTTAAGGGTCTTGCACCATAGAGCGGATCAAAGCCCACTTTGGCGACTTCCGTTAAAGCCTCATCGGTCACCAACATCGTGATACCTTGAGCAGACACACGATCGGCGAGTTTCTTCAACTGGATCTTAGCAATATCCTTAATCACCGATTCACCCAAAGCGTTAAAGACCACGATTTCATCAATACGGTTGACGAACTCAGGACGGAAATGTTCCCGCACCTGGCCCATCACAGCCTGACGAATCGTATCTTTATCGGACCCGACCAAAGACTGAATCTCGTGCGAGCCGAGGTTACTCGTCATGATGATCACCGTGTTCTTAAAGTCCACCGTACGTCCCTGACCGTCGGTCATACGACCG
>ERZ827186.1482-NODE-1482-length-19075-cov-7.478076_pt1 | contig 19075 bp, 17 predicted proteins | sample MGYA00519918_ERZ827186 | MGnify/ENA primary metagenome ERZ827186 (study PRJEB31778, sample SAMEA3449275) | human gut metagenome | biome: human gut; feature: human-associated habitat; material: faeces | place: United Kingdom | collected 2010/2012 ...
ATTTATCGTAATTGTCAAGGGATTTCAATCCACGCCCCCCTGTGCGGGGGGCGACACATTATAATTGATTTATCGTAATTGTCAAGGGATTTCAATCCACGCCCCCCTGTGCGGGGGGCGACACATTATAATTGATTTATCGTAATTGTCAAGGGATTTCAATCCACGCCCCCCTGTGCGGGGGGCGACGATTTGAGAAAATGGAAACTTACGATTTTACAGATTTCAATCCACGCCCCCCTGTGCGGGGGGCGACTGATTTTTATGCTTCAACCTATATGATGGGTACAATTTCAATCCACGCCCCCCTGTGCGGGGGGCGACTCAAGCGAGTGCAGGAGCGTCGCATACTTCTTGGATTTCAATCCACGCCCCCCTGTGCGGGGGGCGACGGAATAAGCACGAAAAAGCTGAATGTACTTAAAAATTTCAATCCACGCCCCCCTGTGCGGGGGCGACTTTACAATTATTGACAGATTAACAAAATAGGTCTGTATTTCAATCCACGCCCCCCTGTGCGGGGGGCGACCGCCGTTAAGGATATAGAGAGTAGCAAAAGTATGCCATTTCAATCCACGCCCCCCTGTGCGGGGGGCGACGCTCATGCACTAAAAAAGCCTTAATATCAGCGGAAATTTCAATCCACGCCCCCCTGTGCGGGGGGCGACAACCGCCGCAAAAAAGGTGTTCCGACATGGGAAATTTCAATCCACGCCCCCCTGTGCGGGGGGCGACCTTGAACATGGTTTAACCTCCTCAAAACACCCTATTTCAATCCACGCCCCCCTGTGCGGGGGGCGACGTTATATCCAGATCAGCTATAACACGCGCACCGGCATTTCAATCCACGCCCCCCTGTGCGGGGGGCGACTCTGTCCAGCTGTTCCCGCCAAGGCTGCAATGCATTTCAATCCACGCCCCCCTGTGCGGGGGGCGACCGCAATTGCACGCAATCAGCTATGCATATACAGATTTCAATCCACGCCCCCCTGTGCGGGGGGGCGACGCGCTACGGCGTTTATGCAATGCTGCGCTTCAAATTTCAATCCACGCCCCCCTGTGCGGGGGGCGACTCGCACATTGCAGCTACAATATGCGCTGGGGTATTTCAATCCACGCCCCCCTGTGCGGGGGGCGACTTTCACGGCTTCGCAAAATTCCGTTGCTTTTGGCATTTCAATCCACGCCCCCCTGTGCGGGGGGCGACGCTGCCAGATATACGATACATAGTAAAATGCGTCATATTTCAATCCACGCCCCCCCTGTGCGGGGGGCGACTTTTTCCCACTAAGTTATCTATGCCGGTGCGTGTTATTTCAATCCACGCCCCCCTGTGCGGGGGGCGACTGGTGCGCATCGAAACCGCCAGCTCGTTCAGCAAATTTCAATCCACGCCCCCCTGTGCGGGGGGCGACAGTTTCCAGCCCGTTGTCAAAAGCTGGTAGTCAAATTTCAATCCACGCCCCCCTGTGCGGGGGGCGACCCTGAGTGCGGATAAACTCACCGGCAAGGGTTCCATTTCAATCCACGCCCCCCTGTGCGGGGGGCGACAATATCCGTCTCATCACAATAAAATTCTTTGCTACATTTCAATCCACGCCCCCCTGTGCGGGGGGCGACTTGCTCCGGCTTGATTATGTATTTTTTGCAAAACAATTTCAATCCACGCCCCCCTGTGCGGGGGGCGACCATGCCCCCGCGCACGCTCCCGCTTGTAACATGGTATTTCAATCCACGCCCCCCTGTGCGGGGGGCGACGCCGGGCACGCAAAACTAAAACTTGCTGTTGGCATTTCAATCCACGCCCCCCTGTGCGGGGGGCGACCTCCCGGTTTTGCCCGGTGATTTTGAGGGGTATCATTTCAATCCACGCCCCCTGTGCGGGGGGCGACTTTTATACATAATCAGCCCCAGCGCGCACGCGGTATTTCAATCCACGCCCCCCTGTGCGGGGGGCGACGAGGGGCTTATTGTCGGCACTAACGATTAAAACAATTTCAATCCACGCCCCCCTGTGCGGGGGGCGACACCAATCCACGCCATGTCAGTACGATTGACAAAATTTCAATCCACGCCCCCCTGTGCGGGGGGCGACAATTCACCCGAAACGAAACCGCAAACATCCTTGTATTTCAATCCACGCCCCCCTGTGCGGGGGGCGACGTTGTAAATTATGATATTGATTTCAAACTTTTTGATTTCAATCCACGCCCCCCTGTGCGGGGGGCGACGCCGTGTCTACCGCCTCACGTTCAAAAACCTCAAATTTCAATCCACGCCCCCCTGTGCGGGGGGCGACGACGCTGCCGAGCTGCTGAAGCCCCGCGCACTGCGCATTTCAATCCACGCCCCCCTGTGCGGGGGGCGACGTTTTGAACATGGTTAAACCTCCTTAAAATACTCTATTTCAATCCACGCCCCCCTGTGCGGGGGGCGACTTAAGTCATTTTGCGATTGTATCAAGGTTTTGTATTTCAATCCACGCCCCCCTGTGCGGGGGGCGACAATAAGCGGGCGCAGGCTCACATAAAATGTTTTTATTTCAATCCACGCCCCCCTGTGCGGGGGGCGACTGTTATCCCTATAATAATCCTCTTTATCCGGGCATTTCAATCCACGCCCCCCTGTGCGGGGGGCGACAATATAACAAAATATAGGAGGATATGACAATGAACATTTCAATCCACGCCCCCCTGTGCGGGGGGCGACTTGCCCTGTCGTCTTTGTAGAGTCCGTACCACATTATTTCAATCCACGCCCCCCTGTGCGGGGGGCGACTTTATACCGCGTTCGCAACAAATCATTCCCAACATTTCAATCCACGCCCCCCTGTGCGGGGGGCGACATTCATCGCGCTTGCGTCGATAAACGCAAATTTATTTCAATCCACGCCCCCCTGTGCGGGGGGCGACATAAGCGATAACCAGATTATCTTTTCCGCCGCAATTTCAATCCACGCCCCCCTGTGCGGGGGGCGACCTTGCAAATAATTCCCTGTATTTTACAAATACGATTTCAATCCACGCCCCCCTGTGCGGGGGGCGACAGCAAAACTGCACAAATATTAAGGTTTTTGTGATCAGTTTTGCATTAATTTTACTGACCGGATAAATAAAACCGGCCATATTCTGAGTTTAATACGGTTTTTCCGCATTTTTCGGGTGCGAGCCTGTGCCAACTTTTCAAACAGCCTCCGCTTCGCACCGTTACAGAATCAGATTCCCCTCCGGGTCATATGATTCTTTGTTTCCGTACTGCTCAATTTTTGAAGAATACTTCTTTCCGAGATTATAGATCCGTATGCTGTCCGTTTCACTGTCCATAACGCTCAAAAGCTGCTCTTTTACGATTACTGCCTGTGATGCATCCAAATCACATTCGAAAACGGAATTTTGTACGCGTTGACCGTAATTGCAGCAGATTTTTGCAATTTTAGCCAGCCGTCTTTTCCCTGCCGCAGTTTCGGTATTAACATCATAGGTTATCAATACAAGCATTATTTTTTCAGAAACGGCGGGTAGCCGTCCAAATCCCCTCTCATAAGTCTTGAAATAAGCAACGCCTGAACATACGGAACCAATCCCCATTGTATTTTTTCCTTCAAAAACGGATGAATTATCTCCTCCCTCTTTTTTGCCTGCCACTGGGCAATAAATTGCTTCCTTGCATCATCGGTCAATATTACTGCGCCGTTATCCAAAAACACAAAGCTTTTTTCGTTAAAAATCCGATTGTTTATAAGCGTAAGAACGAATCTGTCGGCGAAAATCGGCCTCAGTTCCTCCATCATATCAAGCGAAAGGGAGCACCGTCCCGGTCTGTCCGTATGCATAAGCCCCACAAACGGGTCCAGCCCCACACTTCTCAAGCCCGCAGAGCACTCGTTTGCCAAAAGCGAATATGCAAACGAAAGCAGACAGTTCACTGGATCGGTCGGCGGCCTGCGCGAACGCCCATCAAAGGCGAAAACCTTCTTGTTCTGAAGTATCAGTTCATTGAACACACCAAAGTATTCGGCAGCGGCATTGCCCTCTATTCCCCTGATTGAAGCAGTATCACCGGCGGTTTTGACCGCCTCAAGATATGCGCCGATCCTGTCGGCGGCAAGGCGGATCCTGTCGCAGTCCGTCTGTAAAGGATGATCCCGCATATAATGCAAAATAAGGTACTTTGTATTATACAGCTTACCGATGATCATATTTTTTATAACAGAAAGCCGCTTTGCCTCATCATCGGCCCATCTGAACTGTGTTCTTCTGAGATAAACATTTCCGTTTGTGCAGTTTCCCGTATCACACAGATATCTTCCGAAGGGAGTGAAAAACGAAAGCAGCACCCCGGCTTCGGCGCACTTTCCCATTAAGGCCGGCGAGGCGCCCTTGTAGGAGAAGGACACTATTGCGTTTAATGTATGCAGTGGGATTTGCTTATGCGTATCATCTCCGAAAATCACCTCCACCGTTTCGCCGTTTAATGAGAGATATGCGTCCTCGGTTGTAACATAAAGAGTATTCAGAAGCTTTTTCATTCCTTTTCCTCCCCGTTAAGCATCCGCCGCAGATAATCTGCTGCCGAAACAAAACCCTTTTCCCGCTGAAGCGACGGAAGGCATATCTCCTTTAATGAACAGCTGTTGCACCCCCGGTGTTTTTTGACCGTCGGCGTATAGCCTCGACTGAACATATTATGCATTTCCGCAAATGAAAGCCGCACGGTTTCACGAAGCTGATCGGTTAAAACAAACTTCTCTTTTTCCCTTGTTTCACAGTAGAATACGGCTCCCTCGTTTATTTTGCAGGAAAACATCTCCTCAAGGCACATTGCCTGAGCAGTCACCTGCAATCTGTCGCAGTCTTCACTTTTCCTATGTCCGTGCTTGTATTCTACCGGGCAAATATCCCATTGTCCCTGCCGGCCGCGGAGCGTTATCCCGTTATCACTCTTAGAAAACTCCACGGCATCGCAGCAGCCGCAGATGCCCATACGCTCGGATTTTACCGGCATATCCCGCATAGTGATGACCCCGTTGCGGATATCAACGCAGGAAACATCGTGAACCCGCTTGTGAATCACTCTTCCCTCCGCAGTCAGCCCGTTTTCCACCCACTGCTGCTCTATATGGATAAGCGCCCACTGCCTGCGGCAGAAGGAAAAATGCTGAAGCCCCGATATCAGAAGATATTCTTTATCTTCCATATCATATGCCGCTGATCTCTTCGCAGGAAAGCCCTTCAAGGGTGTTGACCGTAATCACATAATCCTCCGCCGAGGTCGGCTCCGCCACCCCTTCCTTAAGCGCAGCATTTACAAGACGATGCACCTTTGCCGAGGAATACTGCCCATCCCTGCAGTTATGCTGCCACCAGTACAGCTTTACCACTTCCATTGAGCCGTCCGGCCGGGCTGCCGAGGTATCGTTTACGAAAAGAGTGCGAAGGCATTCCTTTACGGTTTCGGCATCCTCACGGGTAAAACCCGTCTTTTCCGCAAGCTGCACATTGATGGAGCCTTTTACGGTATAAAGCCCGAATTTAACAAAATGCTTCATGCCCATTGTATCGCTTCCGCGTTCCTGGCCTTCTTTTTTCTCGCCGCTGACGCTCTTTGTTATCTGCATTGACTGAATATCAACGGGATCTGCGCTCTTTGCAAGGTGAATTGAAACCGGGCCGCGCACGCCGACGGAGGAGCATCCGAAGTCTTTGAATGCAAACACCTGCCCGAACGTTCTCACATCCAGCCATGTTTTGCAGGCGATTTTATAAAACTCGTTTGCATCCTTGATTTTTTCCATATCCTTCGCCCTGTCCTTAAGGCTGGTTTTTCCGTCGTCGCATCTGTCGTCGGACTGAACAAATACGGCATAACCCATGTCCTGCATACGGTTGCGTATCTTTCTCTTAATGCACACATCGGAAATTTCACCAAAGCCGTCATAATCCGTGCGGGGTCTGTTGCCTCCCAGCGGATCTCCGTTGGGATTTGCGTTCGTTACCGAAATAAGCACCTCAAAATCAATTTTGTTTTCCAGCGCAGTACTCATGATTCTTTTTCCTCCGATTCATTATTATCATTGTTTTTCTTTGTGTACAAAGCATTTTTCTGCAAATAATATCCCATAAGATACTCTTCTCCCAACGGCTTACCCGCTTCGCCCTCCGGGCACCCGGAAATAACCAGCATAATTTCGCCGATAAGTTTATCATAGTAGTTTCTTGCTCCGGGCTTCAGGCGGGGATAATACGCGTTTTTGAGCTGTTCGATTATCAATTTTGCCGCATACATGGGACGCTTGACAAACAGCGTCTGCATCCTCATTGCGTTGGGTTCCCTTTTTTCGTCCGAATCAAAGGCGTCCCGCTCCGCCTTTTCCAGAACGGCAAGCAGGCGGCCGAACTGATAGCTTCTGTTTTTCTTTTCGGGTTCAAGTGCCATAATCCATTCCTCCTTAAATCTGTCGTACCTGTATTTTTTTATGATTGCGCAGGTGGTGAAAAGCTGCTCATTCCTGTTTTTTGACTTGCCGTCATTGTCGTACAGCTGAAGTGATGAACACTTCTGTACGGCGCAGCGCATAATATCCGCAGGAAAAGGCGATCTTTCCAATCTGCAAAGCAAAAGCCTCTGCATTGTCTCCGAAAGAACCTTTTCGTCCGTTTCCGTTTTCTGCGTTTCATTTTCTTTTCGCAGTACGCCGTAGGCCGCATCGACTATATTTTTCAATGCGGGGGAGGTAACTCCGAAAACCGGATGCAGCCATGCGGCGGTTTCATCCCAAAAACGAAGCCGTTCCAAAAAATCATACGCCGCCATTTCGCTGTAATAGCAAACCGAAAGCCGCCCGGATGTGGCCGCATCAAATATCGCGGTTACCGTTTCGTCCGTCAGATCCAGCTCTTTTTTGTACCCCAGAACGGTTTTTGCAAGAATGTCGCGATAGTTTGTCGGCGTCGGGTTTTCTCCCGCTCCGGAAAATTTGGGAAACAGCGAAACCGTGGGGTTAAGCATCTTTTTTCCTTTCGGGTTCCAACATACAATCAATCTGCCGCCGAAGCTGAAGCCGTCGTTTGAAACGATCCATTTCAAGGCATTGTGTGCTTTCTGCGATGAAATAAAGCCCATTGTCAAAGCCTCGGAATCGTCCGTAAACCTTCCTCTGTAAGTGAAATTGGCTTTATCATTTGCAGATACCAGCTTTGCGTTGCCGGCAAAGGACACAACGCCCTTAAGATGCTGCCGCGCCGGTGCTGCGTATTCCCCCGATACATAGCAAAGCGCTTTTTCGGAGGACGCATCCGCCTGACTTTGGCAGTAGTTTATATAGGAATTTATTACCGTCCGATTCTTCCAGACATCCTCCGGCTCCGCACTGTTGTCCGACAATACCCTCCAGCACACAAAATCATCGTCCTTGACTCCGCCAAGGGACGAAAGATCCGCCCGCACGGTGCCCTTTTTCACATATTCCAGTATTGCTTTTATCTCGGAGCAGGCATGCTCGGAATTACACCATTCTTCCAGCTGGCTGAGATATGCGGCATAGCTTTCTTTATATTCCAGACAAATAAACATCAGTTTATCGCAAAGCGGATGCGGAGAAGACTTTGCGGAGCTTGTACGCCCCGCCGATTTTTCGGTGACGGGAATTATTATCTTCTTTTCCCTCTTCTGCGTTTTTCCTTTATTATCTGTGAAGGTGTCCGCAATATGTTCCGCCTTAACAAACTCCCCGTTTTCCGTCAGGGTTATTGCTATCTTAACGCCGGTTGTAATAAATCCCACGGGCGCAAGCACGGCCTTCCGCTCTTCCGATTCCGCACCGGCCAAGCCCTCCATACGGTTGTATGTTTCCACAGCCTTTTGAAAAAGCCCCATTATTTCACCTCCCCGAATTCCCTTAAGCCGGTAAAGTTTTCATTTTTATCTTGGAATATCTTCATTTTTGTTTCATGAAGCATCTTATGGTTAGGGCAATCCTGCGGCCTTGGGAAAACAATTATTCCGTTTTTCATTTCGGGATACCAAAAATTGAGCGTCATTCTGCCTTGTGTCTCCTCCGAATACGCTTCGTCGGAATATGTGATTCCGTGATACATATGCCCGAATGAGATCATCGGCGTTTCATCGTATGCTCCCTTTTCCTCGCCGAATATGCAGGGCTCCGCATAGCCCTGACATTCCCTCGCTCCAAGGAAAATATCGCGCCTGCCGCCTTTTTCGATCATACGCTTTGCAATTTCGTGATGCTTGTTTTCGTTGCGGTCCCCGGCCAGCTCGGGGCGGTTTTCGTTCCACTCAAAATGAGCGCTGACCTGATAGCGGCAATCTTTCAGATAAGTGTAATACGAAAGATCGTTTCCGCCGCCGTTATACTTCATGGTGCGGATGCCCTTTACCTCCATTCTGATAGGATTCATCACCCTTACCTTATCGATATACCAGATAATCGTGGGCTTCCAGTACACGGAAGACAAAATTCCTTTAAGCGCTTCGTAAGTGGGAATTTGATAGGTGCATTTTTCGCCGCCCACTCTCATTATGGGGTCCGAAAACAGCGCATAGTCTCCGTAAACCGAAAACTCTACAATATTAGGGTGTCGCATAGTGCTTCTCCTTTCTTCGGAATGATTATTCCGGTGTTATTGCTGTAATAATTTTTATCCAAAACAAAAACCTGTCCGTCCTGTCCGTCCCCGACGGAGATTATGGCAGCACATTCACGCAGCCTTTCAAGCTGATAGGAAAAAACCGAAACCGTATAGGGCTTGGCATCGTCATACGCTTTTTTTGTTACATATTCCCGCGCGGAAATAAGTTCTTGGGCAATTCTCTCGCCTTCGCCCCACGGAACAACCACGCTTGTTTGATCTTGATCGAATACTTCAAACAGGCTGCCTGCGGTCTTAAACGCCTGATGCAGAAAGAATCTTTTACTCTCTTTTCCCGTGTCCGTGTACCGCGTATTTTCCGCAAGCATGGAATAGACAGACGGATAGCCCTGCTTTACAAAATCAAAGAAATCCCTGTTTTTTGCCTTATACAGCTTTTCATAAAAGAATCGAACCGATTTATCCGATGAAAGATCGGAATCAAACCTTTGGGCCTCCTTTTCAAAAGAATAAATCAACGATTGCGTTGCTTCCTTTGCATCGGAAATATCCTTAAGCACCGTCAGGTTTTCATCGCAGCAATCCACAATCCATACGGGAGCATCCGGTCTGCCTTCACCGTTACGGTTGCACCGCCCGGCCGCCTGCACTATGCTGTCCAGCCCTGCACACAGGCGTATTACCGCATCAAAAGAAATATCCACTCCGGCCTCAATCACCTGTGTGGAAATACAAAGAATCTTATCCCTTTGTTTTAATTGCAGCCGCTCTTTAATTTCGGAAAGAACACTTTTCCTGTGAGCCGTACACATGCCCGCCGAAAGATGATACCTGTTGCCGCAAATATCCTCCGTCAAATCAAACAGCGCCGCCGCCTGATCTTTTTTGTTGCAAACCACAAGAACGCTTTCATACTTGTCAAACAGCTCCGAAATAAGCAGCGGGATTTCCTCCAGCCGCTTTTTTCCCTTGTATATAATGGAATTTCTCTTGAATACCGCCGAATATTTTTTCACGGCATCCGATTTTATGATATCCATGCCCTCGGAAAGCGGGCGGGGAATTCCCGAAAGATACGGCTGCGTTGCCGAACAGAGGACAACCGTTGTATTGCATATTTCGGAAAGAAAGTTTACGGCGGAATTAAACAGCGAAAGAGTTTTTAACGGCACTGTCTGCACCTCATCTATTACTATAACACTGTTTGCAAGGGAGTGAAAACGCCTTACGGAGGCCGTTTTTCCGCTGAAAAGCGTATTAAGGAACTGCACGAGCGTTGTTATTACGACAGGGCTGTTCCAGGAATCGCAAAGCAATTCGTAACGGTTTAATTCATTATCGGAAAGCTTGCCGGCAATGATATCCGAATGATGCTCAAGCACAAGCGAATCATCACCGAGCGCATCCCTTATTGCCCGCGCATTCTGTTCCAAAATGCTCAGCAGCGGCGAGATGAAAAATATCCGCTCTTTTCCGAACACTTCGGCGTGTCTGAGCGCATATCTTAAGCCGGAAAGCGTTTTGCCCGCACCCGTAGGAAGATTCAGCCGGAGTATCCCGCCCGGTTTTGACGCTGCCCGAAAGCAAAGCTCCGAAAGCTCGCTTCTTGCTGTCTGAATGGGAGTAACACACTCAAAGCCCGCCAAACGGGAATTGAAGTGCTCCGTTACGGTTTTCAACGCCTCCGCAGTTAGGCTCCCGCCATTTTCACACTCATCCGGGCTCATAAACGCAGCGGTGTCGCTTCTGTCGGCATCGATCAAAGCCGAGGTAATAAGCCGTGTAAGCAGCGCAAGATAAAACTGCGCTTCTTCCGCGCATTTTGAAATTGCGCTTATCTGTTGAATTTTTGAAGATATTTCTTGGACAGATGAGGAAAACAGCCCGTCAATACATTCTCTGCCCGATATTTCCTTGAAAAAGCCCTGCATTGCCCTGTCGTCGTATTCCGGCTGCTTGCCGATCCTGTGTGTAAATCCGCAGCTTTTATTCTCATCGAAGCAGTCAAACAAGCCGTGATGTCCGCCGATTGCACAGGACAGAATTTCCGCCGCAGCATTCTTTATGGCATCGTCCTCAGGCTCCGCAGCGGAATGATATGTATTAAGTAAAAAACGGACTGCGGCAAATGTATGAATGACCGAGCCCCTGCACACATGCTCGCCCAGCGCTGCTTTTTGAATGTAATTGCTGAATTCATCGGTGCATTTCCCCGCATCGTGAAGCAGCCCCGCAAGATACGCGGTATCGGCAAGACCCAATCTGCATAAATTCTTTCGGGCAATTTCTGCCGTATTTCTGCAATGCTGAGCGACTGTCTGCACAATTCCGTCTTTGTTTATGTGAGCAGGAAAGGACATTTTAAGGACTCCTTTTTTAGGATTATACATATACCACATATACCCGATGCTGCGGTTATTCCCATGCCTTCCTTCATATGCGGCAAATTTATTTTAGGCTGTTCATAAATGTGCGCTGTATCTGATTAAAAAATTCCTTTTATTTTCCTTCGGACCGAATAATTCAGCATATTTGCCGCAGTCATCAGTCTTTCATATTCAATTTTACCATTTTTCGATTTAATTTGCAATACTGTTTTTGAAATATATTCGCAACAATGTTATGATTTGATTGAAATTGACATAAAATTCCCCCAATTGTTCGGAGAAATCACTGTAAACATTCTTTATAAATCTCGGCTTATATTTTTTATAAACAATCTAAATCGGCAGAGCAAATTGAAATTTATGATATTATGCCGATCTCGAATCTGTGATGGTATCCGCATACAGCAGCCCGATACCGAGACTTCGGTTTGCTGATATCGTTTATCTTCGGGGTTCTGCACAGGATGCAAAAAGCTTACAGACCGCGCCGGCAAATCACCATTTGATACCCTTCAAAATTATCATAATCGAGCAATTGTGATAATCATTATAACAAATAACATAACCCATAACAGCATCATAAAACCACTCCTTTGCCTTATTATACTGGCCTGCGGCGGCGTTGTCAATAGGCAAGGCCGCAAGCCCTTAAAGCACCCTGAGAAGAAAGGAAAAGAAGAGAAAGGACGCAGCCCGAAGGCCGCGCCCAAATTGTCACCATTTTATGCACTTGAGGATCACTGCAACCGGAAAAATGGCGATCAAGAACAAGATATACAGTACTATCATAAAAAATCACTCCTTTGTCTTATTATACTTGCCCGCGGCGGCGTTGTCAATAGGCAAGGCCGCAAGCCCTTAAAGCACCCTGAAAAGATTTGTACAGCGGCCTATTATCGCGTACAATTGCCCTGTTTCGCCGTCCCGCAACAGTCCGCCGTTTATGCCGTATATGCCGCTGTTATAGCCTACTTTGTCCGGCCTGCGCAGCGTGTCCATATATTCGCCGGGCTTGTCGGCGCAGTCCTCGGCCACACCGAGCCGGACAAGCTGCCGCAATTGTGCTTGCGTGTATTTTTTCATACTTCCGCCCCCTTTGTGGCCGCGACAAACGCCCGGAAAACCCGCACCCCGGCCTGATACAGTGCCCGCGCTTGCACATCAAGTTTTAGTCCCCTATAAACTCACACTACTCTCAAACGAACACGATCACCTATACCGTCACAAACAGGTTTTAGTCCCCTATAAACTCATACTACTCTCAAACTTTGTCCTGTGGTATGACTTCTATTTAGTTGTTTTAGTCCCCTATAAATTCACACTACTCTCAAACTGTCGTAGTGCGCCCCCAAGCTGCACCACGGTTTTAGTCCCCTATAAACTCACACTACTCTCAAACCAGTAAAATCGTCCAATGCCCCGTTAAACGTTTTAGTCCCCTATAAACTCACACTACTCTCAAACAAGCGAGAAAGCCTATCACGCAAATCAGGGGTTTTAGTCCCCTATAAACTCACACTACTCTCAAACTACTGTTCCTTTATCTCGAATAAGCCCGTGTTTTAGTCCCCTATAAACTCACACTGCTCTCAAACAAGCGCACGTTTTGAATTTCCGCGCTTTTATGTTTTAGTCCCCTATAAACTCACACTACTCTCAAACTGATGTTTTGACTATGTGGGGCAAACTCACGTTTTAGTCCCCTATAAACTCACACTACTCTCAAACTAACGCACTTGTATAACAGTATTCGTCTGGTTTTAGTCCCCTATAAACTCACACTACTCTCAAACAATCTTATCCGGCACGGTCAACCGCTGATAGTTTTAGTCCCCTATAAACTCACACTACTCTCAAACACAACACGGGCTTTTCCGTAAAGGCGCACGGTTTTAGTCCCCTATAAACTCACACTACTCTCAAACTCTCCGCCGCCCAGATGGACTGGCTGGAGTTTTAGTCCCCTATAAACTCACACTACTCTCAAACCTCAAATTCGCATCAAAATGCGAAAACGGCACTACAACCGCGAGGTTTGATCGTCACGGGGACTGCACTGTGACTTGTGTAAAATCAGAATTCACACAAATCAGAATCTATTGTTATTCTTTTTTCAAATGGCAGACGCTTATACTCCGTATTTTCAATCATAAGCAGGCTGTATTCGTGATCAATGCAGGTTTTCATGAATAACTCCGCATCATGATCATCAATATAGCTTCGCATATTGACTGTAATAAACAGCTTATTACAATCAAACTCCCGAACCAATTCCATATAATCGATAACCTTTTCCGCGATACTGTCGTAATCGTCAACAATTTCAATTCCTGCCGATTTTATCACGGACGACGGCGTAACCTTTGAAAAAGCCAAATTACAGTCAAAGCTTTCTGCAAGCATATCAAGGTACTTTTCAATTTCCGCCATTAATTGCATGGTTTCGTTATAATTATTCGGATTAACCGATTCTCTTTCCAAGGCCGAAGCAATTCTGTTTATCAGGGACTTTTTATTCAGCTCAAACGGCACAAATGCCGTAAGCAGCTCTGCATTCTTGGCAAAATTCAGAATTCTGTCCCCGTCAGACAAAACGGCGGTGCCGTTAAAGCCTTCGGTCTGCAATGCAATATCGGATATCAGGCTGCAAAACAGCTTTTGGTTTTCAATAACAGCCGTGTTTACATACGGAATGTTTGTTTGGAAAACACCGCTTATGCCCGGAAAACAAAAATTCATAAAACCACAAGCCTCTCATCGCTGTCAATGATATCGGTGCGGAATTCACCGGTAACATACTCCATTTTTCCGAACTGTTTTTCCGTAACGGTCAGCACCTGCACAATGCCTGCGGGCGGTCTGTTCCTGCGGATAAGATTCAGCACGGACCGCTGTGCCGTGGGCGTGATCAGCATGCGTGTGTAAACCGACTCCTGAAGCATTATAAAGCCGTTTTTGATAAGCAGCTTCCTGAACTGACGGTAATTTCTTTTGTCCTCGTTTGTTTCCGTGGGCAGATCAAAAAACACAAGCGCTCGCATAAACCTGTAACTCATATTATACCATAAAATTTTATCAGTGAAGAATCACCTTCATTCAATGCTTCAAAAATGCTGCGGGTATAAAGCCGTATCCCGTTAAGCACCGTTTGCTTTGATTCCGCAATGTAAATCTGCTCATTGAGAATATTCAGAAGCTCCCGCTTTGCATCGACTGAAAACTCGGTATATTTTCCTGCGTATACTTTTCTGTCCACAAGCTGCCGAAACGGCTCCATTAAATCGCAGCTCAGATTGTAAGGATTAAACACATTGCAATGGCACAGCCCCAGCTGCGTCAGATATCCGCAGGCAGCAATCTCCCTGTTGAAAGCGGAAAGAACAACGCTGTATCCGTAATTCAATGCGGCATTTACCGCATTTTCCTCATTTCTTGTAAAATCCATACCGAAAAGCGCATTAAAATACACTTTTGCCGCATGGCCTTCACGGTTTGTGGCATCATATTTTTCCACCTGCCCGATATATGATTTCAACAAAGAGGCTTCCTTTTCCTTTCCGAGCTCGCAAAGAAATCGGCATTGGTTTCTGATTTTCTCCGATATTATGTCCGTCCACACGGTTTGTCGGATATCATCGTTCCATTCCTGCTGCATTCTGATCTTCCGCGAGCAATCATATGCCCCGTAATACGGTGTAAGCTCCGCCGTAGGGGAACGCTTTGCGTCGCAGAATATCACTCTGACCTTTTTCTCGATAAGCGCCTCCAAGAGGCAGCCGGTAAGCGAAACGGCCGGATTTTCTATCATGAGAATTGCAATTTCATCAAGGTATATCCTCCGTGTTTCCTCCGCACGCACCAGCATAAAGCCCATCTTCAGATCCAGCTTGCAGCGCGTGGATATAACCACCGTGCGCCAGCTCATATGAGCTCCAGCAAATTGTCCGATGTTTTTTTCCGAAGGCCGGAAGCGGAACGGTCAATTATTCTTACGTCACCGTACTTCCAGCCGTTAAGCTTTGACGGAAGTCTGCAGTTGCCCGTCAGCTTCAGCGTGGGATCCGCTATGGCGGTGCGGTTAAATTGCGAAAGAACATGGAGAAGAACCACGCACTGCTCCTTTACTCCCAGCGCAATAAACTTATCCCGCCCTTTAATATCCCGCTCTTCAGTACCCCGCACTTTAGTATCCCGCCCTTTAGTCAGCTTGATGCATTGGTTTTCCGGCCGCAGGGAATACGGTCTGCTGCTGTATTTTTCTATCAGCAGGTCATATAATGCAATATTTCCGTCCTTGCTTACGGTTTCATTTTCGGAGTACTCAAGTTTTTCGTTCTCCTCCGTCTTCTGCACAAACGATTCAACGGCCTTTACATATTGAACATCCTGCTCAGGGAGCACCAACGGGGTAAACACCTTCATACCGATTCTTGTATCGTTTGTTCCCTGACCGCCGAAAAGCACATGAAGCCCGTCCAGCGCAAACTCCGTACCGATTTTAACAGGGCGTCCGCCCAGCAGCAGTTTAATGTCCGCTGCCTTCGGATCCAGATGCTGCCTTATGTATCCGTTCAATGCATAATCGAAATCCGCCAAAAACCTCTCGGCATTTATAAGCGCGACGGGAACAAACTCCGCAACGGGCTTTTTACCCAGCTGATAGTGCACAAGTACGGAAAACGCCGTTGTAAGCCCGTTGTATCCGCCGTATTTTTCCACCGGCAGATCAGCTTTTCTGGGAACGGAGCCCTTTCCGGCACGCAGCGGATTCTGATCGAAAAATCCGCCGTTTTGGCCGTGTTTTTTCATTACGGAATAGAAGGTCATATGGCAGTTGTTTTTAAGCATTGTTCTTTTTACCGCCGCGACGGACGGCGCGCCGTCCCACACTCTTACGCCTCCGCCGTAAACCGGGCCTTCAAGCAATTTCTTCATATTTACCGTATAGTTGTTTCTGTTTTTCAGAAACCATTGCTTTGTAAAGTGCTCATTATAGACATTGCCGCACACAACATTAAGGTAAGCATCCTTGGCATGGTGCAGATCATTCAATGCTCTTGATTTCGGCAGCTTGTACTCCTGCCGGAAATCCGATACCATTCCGGCTTTAACATAGACTATCTGCGTGTCGGGGTACTTTTCCGCAAGCAGTGTGGCAACGGCCTTTGTCGATTGCCGTGTTTCCACCAGCTGGCGGTTGATAAAGCCCCATTCTTCCTCCTGCGAAAAGCCCTTCGTTCTTGTGACGGTTATATTTTTCCTCTCCTATCAGGCCGTTTGCTTTAAGCTTGCTCCAAAAACCGTGCATTTTTGATTGAATTTCACGATTGATCGGATAAACATCTTTTTTCTCACCGTTGATTTTTGAAAGCACCAGCACTTTGTTGTTTATTATGCTGTCATCCGTAACCTTGGCCTGGGGATAAATGTGGTCGATATTGTACTCTTTGTTTCCGTTCATCAACGCCCTGATGTCAATCGGCTCTCCCGAATACATACATCTGCCAAGCTGCGTATAATAAAGGAACAGGCGTTTGCTTTGCAGACGGTTTTCTTCTTCCTTTTCAAGGCTGATCTCAAGCTCGCGGGCTATTTCGCGCAGATCAGTATCCCGTATGCTTTTATACAGATCCAGCAGCTGCTGTTTTCTTGAAACCGTACGCTTGTTTTTCTTTTCTTTATCTCCGCCGCGCGCCATTTCCACAAAAATTTTCTTCGGCGCGCCTCCCATCACCTTTACGATATCGTTTACAACATCAAAGGTTCGTATGATCGGACGTTTGACGGCGTTTGAAATATACATATCCTTCATACGGTCTTCCAGAGTTTTTGGATACTTTGAATAGTATTCCGCATTCATCTGCTGAATTGTTTGTGCAAAAGTGTATTTGTCGGAAAGAAGCAGCTCTGAAAGCGTAGCATTCGACTCCCACATAAAACCGATCACCGTATTTTCCGCGCTGCCGATCTCGCCGGTTTCACTGTCGATTTTCCGTCCCGTGATGCCGCTCAAAAGCGTTTTGGAAAGCCTTCCGAAATCCTTGAATTTCAGATTGCCGATATATTTTCTGTCATCCGCCGTCAAATGCCCGAAGTTTTCTCCGAGCCACTTATTGAATCTGTTTTTATCCTCCGTATAGGTTTTGGCTTTTATGATTTTTTCGGCGTCAGCTTCGGTAAGTGCACCCGATGCAAGCAATCTTTCAAAAGCAATCCGGGAAGATAGCGAGGATTTGATATCAATATCAATTCCCGATAGGGTTTCCGCATCCTGCTTTGAACACATATTGTTTCGGATAAGATATTCCTTGACGGCTTTGGGCGTAACCTTTTTCTTTTTCATAAACAGATCGCAGAAAATCATCTGCTTTTTCTTTATATCTATGGAAACACCGTTTATTTTCAGATTGTTTATCTCGTTGAGCACTTCAAAACGGCTGTAAAGCAGTGAGCTTTTCGGCAAAACTTCTTCGCCGGCAAGATATGAACAGGTGTTTGTCATGCGCTTTATAAACTCTTCGTTTGAAGCGTCCAGATCCACTTTTTCCTCAAAATTCCACGGCAGTATCCTCCCGCTCTCCCCCTCGCGCCGCACGATCCATGCATGTTCATTGTTGTTCTTATTCAGCGGTCCGACATAGTAGGGAATACGAAAACGCATAATTGACAGTATTTTTTCCCGTGTTACATAACCGTCGGCATCTTCTTCCTTAAGAAACGGAAGATAACCGGAGGCGTTTTCCAGAATCTTTTTAAGCTCGACATAATATACCTGGTAAGGAATAACCCGATTTTCCGTGCTGACCTGCTTGGGCAAAAAATCGTTATTCCGAATTCTGTTGAGTATTTCGGGGTCAACAGCATTTTCCCCTGCGCCGTTATCAAGTTCCAGTTCATTACGCAAATATTTGCATAAATCCTCCCGGCTGAGGCATTTTTCATACTTATCCGTATTCGGACAATTTTTAATATTGCCGCAATAAGCCACATAATTGTTTTTAACAAATTTACGAAATATTTGATTGTATGTTTCTGCGGGATAATTTTTTCTGACAAATTCTTTCAGGTACCTCAGATCGGCTCTGTGCTGCTCGTATATATTAACCTTCGCCTGCGATATATAACTGCAATTATTTAACAGGTCATCGAGAATCGCCCAATCAAAAATCGCTTTCAGACGGATAATAAGCTCGCCGTCATCGCCAAGGGCAGCAATTACATTTTCCATGCTTTCGTCATCCGCACTCAGACAAACCGAGCCAAAATCACTGTACGCAGGGTTTGAGTACAAGTCGGCAAGCGGATATGTTCCTCCGCACAGCAGCCTTATGATACCTTCAATGCTGAACGGGAATGCCGTTTCATCCCCGGCCTTCTTTTTGAATTTCTTTCCGTCATTCAGAAGCGTTTGCAGCCGGACAATTTTTCTGTTAACGCCCTTCTGCTTGAGAATTTCTCCGAATTCCTTTACGCCGTTTTCATCCAGCACCCACGGTGCTCTATAATCCGATTCCTGCGAATATTCCTGAAGAAAATTCATAAGGCCGTAATATGAAGATCCGAAATCGCGCAGTTCATTTACATTGTCGGTTGAAATATCACTGAGAAAATGTCCCCTGTGAGCAAGCAGCCATGCACAGGCAATGTACACAAGGCGTACATCGTGCGCGGTACTGTCCGAAATCAGCTCGGCAATCAAATGATGAATTGTCGGGTATTGCCGATGATAATCCGCATCTGTATAATTTTTATCGTTGAAAAGGCAATACGGTTCTTCGGAATCAGTCCTTACCAGTGCGCTTTCTTTGATCCGTTTGTAAAAATTCACATCAACTTCGGAAACAGCCGGCGCAAAAAGCTCCTGAAGAAGCAGTATCCTTTGCTGCCTGCGATCTATTCTCCTTCTTTCGACCCTGTGCGCGCGCCTGTTATCACAGAGATTGCCCTTATCAAAAAGAGTCACTCCCCACATCGGCTCCCCGCCCGATTTAAGAAGATTATACTGCGCTGCGGTATCCGTAACTGCATATCCTACCGAATCGGTGCCTATATCCAAACCTACAAAATAATTTTTATTTT
>ERZ827186.1496-NODE-1496-length-18964-cov-49.398752_pt1 | contig 18964 bp, 6 predicted proteins | sample MGYA00519918_ERZ827186 | MGnify/ENA primary metagenome ERZ827186 (study PRJEB31778, sample SAMEA3449275) | human gut metagenome | biome: human gut; feature: human-associated habitat; material: faeces | place: United Kingdom | collected 2010/2012 ...
AACTTCTGATTTATTATCCCTATCCCCAAACCCCTTTCCCCCGGAAAGGGGCTATTTCGCTGGGGCTACCGCCCCTAGTCCCTGTTGGGGGCTACGCCCCTCAACCCCATTTTCAAAAATTATATAGGTTTTTCTACAGTCTGAGAACCGCCCCGATTAAAAGGCGGTTTTCCGTTTATCCGATTTTTCTCACAGGCCTTATATACTTCCAGTATCTCCTGCAGTCGTGATAGAAGTAAAATATCCTGCCCTGCGTTTTGTCAAGCTCGTAGCCCGACTTTTCATAATCAAAGTCCTTCATAGCCTGTTCTATCTTTGCTTCAACCGCACTGTTTTCGGTCTGAAAGTCGAACGGTCCGTGTTCAAATACGATATACTCGCCCTCAGGCACGTCCATGATCTGCATCTGCCTTGGTATCTCTCCGCTGTAGTCGGCAGGAAGCCTTACACCGTAAGCCTCAGCCAGCGGAATGCCCCAGCTGCATATTCTTCCCTCAGGCTCATTAATGAATGCCATCACCTGACCGCTTCCGCTGTTTGCCTCATCGCCGCCCATATCGTCGAGCTTGCCCTTGATACTGTCAAGCAGTCCGCATATCGTTTCGCAGTCCTGTCCGGGAATATGGCTCTGCTTTTCCCAGAAGTCGTAATATCCTATACTCTCGTAGTTTCTGATATGCAGGAATTTATGAGCCGGTATCGTTACAAAATACACCTTAATATCACTGTTTGTCTGTGCCATACCTGTTCCTCCTATACCTAAAAGATAGCAGTCGAAAGGTCTTATAGCTGTGCGGAGAATTACAGGTACAGGGTGTAAGCAGTAAGCGCTCGGAGTAATTCCGTATGCCGCTTTGAATGCCCTTGTGAACGCCTCGTGAGATGTAAAGCCGTAGTCAAGTGCAATATCAAGTATGCCCTTGTCGGTATCTCTCAGTTCCATCAGTGCAAAAGCAAGCCTGCGGTATCTCATATAATCCCTGAGCTTCATTCCAGATATTTCGCTGAATTTCCTTGAAACATAGTATTCCGAATAGCCAAGCGTCTGCGACAGCCTGCCGAGCGTCAGCCTTTCGTCCTCGCCGCTTCTGATACACCTGTCTATTTCGTCAACAGTATTCTGAATATTCATATACCATTCGTTTATCTCACTCATCTGTTTTTCTCCCGTACAGCTTTCTTCCGCCTTTCCGACTGAATTTATTTTACCATAAAAGAGAAGCGTCCGCTTGATACGGCTTGCCGTCCTGCTTATTCCTCCGGCGTAAAGAACACATTCCCGTCATCGTCTGTCGTAAACACCGTGAAGCCGGTATAGCACACGTTTCCGTAAATGTCGTTTATAACAAAGCTGTATCTGTAGTCGCCTGCAGGCAGATTGACAAACTCTATCATATTGTCGCCGCTGTAGGTGCATTCATCGCCCTCCGCCTTGCCTGCAAAGTTACCCTCGCTGTCGTAAGTATTGAATATCGGCACTATGACATCTCCCTCTTTAAGCGGAACAACACTCCTTGCCGACTCGCCGTTTTCGTTTACACCGTCCCATGTTCCAAGCGCCGTTATGTCATACGCATTGCCGTCCTGCGTCATAGCTATACGCAGATTTGTTTCCTTGCCGTTGAGCTTTACGGGAGATGTGTAAACCGAGCTGTTTCCGTTCTTCTCTACTATGAACATAGGGATAAGATTATTCTCAATCATATACCACTGACCGCTGAAATTATCCTCGACCAGTCCCGATGAGAAATCAACCTTTGTACTCTGGTCAACACCGAATTCGATAAGCTCACCCGTTTCTTCGTCAACACGGTAAACCGAGCAGTTTACGCTTGCAAGGTTGTTTATAGTATCGTCCGTAACATTGAAGTAGAACGTTCCCTCATCGTCAAGCACAGGTCCGACATCTATCTGTACACTGCTCTTATCACCGCAGAAGCCCATATTGTCGGTCTTGTTGTTGTAATGCTCCCAGTTGCTCTCGTAGTCGGAATAATCCCCGTCGCTCCAGTACACCGCACCGTCCGCAAGCCATGTTTTTTCACCGCTGTACCCGTCCGTACTGCCGTTTTGTGCACCGTATGCGATTCTGTCAACAAACGTCATATAGTACGGGCTTACGCACACCTTGCCGAATGTGGCAAGCTCGTTAGAGCCTGAAACGCCGAACGGATAGTAGGTCGAAAGCCCCGTTGAGCCGTCCTTGTCCTCGCCGTAGATGTTATACACTACCGCCTTTTCAAGTGCTGACATAACCTTGTCCGTCTTGTCGCCCGATACCGTAGCCGCTATCATAGAGCCGAGATCCACCATGTTGGTATATCCCTCTGTATCGTTGTTACTGCCGTATGCTCTTACGGTATAGATGCTTCTTACCGCATTTGCAAGCAGTGCAGGGTCGGAAGAAATATCGTTCATTTCCTCGGCGGCATCATTCACTGCCTTTACAAGTTCGTCTATTCGGCTGAGATCCGTTATCGAAAGCGTAGCCTCGCCGCCTGCGCCGATAGCCTCGCACGATGCCATAAAGCTGTCAGCGACCGTTTTTCCGAGTTCGGCTGTATCCGCTGTCGGATTACTTTCCATAAAGCCTGCTATCTCGGTATAATCCCAGCCGTAGCCCGGTTCTGTTTCTTCCGATGCAAACATATAGTCAGCGTGCGGAACAAGCATATTCGCCGTTTCGACCGTTGCCATAAGGCAAGCGTCAAAGCCGATGAACGCAAACTTATCCGTCATCTTATCGTATATCGATGTAAGCGCAGTGTCTATCTCCTCAAGCGACAGCGAATCGTTCTCGTTAAGCTCGTCGAAGCACACGCCGCTTATACTTCCTCCGCCGTGATTCCAGAAGATAAGCCCCATTTTAGCCGCCGCATAGTTTTCTATGCCCCAGCTTAAAAAATCGACAAGCACATCCTCCTTGCCCATATTGACAGACTCTTTTTCTTCGATAAGGCTTATTTCTCCGCCGGTTACAACATAACGCTGTGTCTTTTCGGCAGAGATACCGTATGTATCCGCCCACGCTCCCGCACCGCCCGTCTGAATGACGAATTTCACGTTCTCACTTTGTGACCCTGCGATCATTTCCTCAATGTCGCCGCTCGCAAGCCCGTTCTCGCTTTCAAGGTCGCTTCCGCACATATAAACGAATACCGTCTGTGTGCCGTCCTCGCCCATAGGCTTTTCGGCTTCACGCTGTTTTCTCGTAATGCTTATACCGTCCGAGCCTCTGAACGTCAGCTTTGACGCACGACTGCCCGTAACACTTCCGTCATATTTATTATCACTGCCTTCACTGCCTTCGCTACTTTCCGCATTGCCGCCGTCACTCGTCTGCCTGTTGTCGCTTGCCGTGCTGTCGGAAATCTCCTCCTCATCGTCAAGGCAGCCGCTCGATAGCACAGCCGTTGCAAGTACCGATACCGCAAGCAGTGCCCGTAATATCTTTTCGCTTGTTTTTCTCATAAGCTCTCCTTTTCTCTTAGCCGTAATTATAACCATATTCTCACATATTAATTATAATCGTTTTTCTCGGCAATTGCAACGAAAAGGCACAAACGGTATTTAATCGGCTGAAAACGGTAGTTTTCCTTGCCATCCCACAACCCTCGCACAATCACAACCACCATTCCTCGCCCCTCACCAACCCTTCCAAAACCGCACTATCTCTTGCCTCGCATCACATTCTTGGCTCCCTTGCCAAAGGTGAGCTTCTGTTGCAGTGCGAAGCACTGCCAACTATTGAGGGATCGTTCGCAACCACTGTCCCACACCAACCCTTCCAAAACCTCAACCACCTAAGTAAGCCCCGACTAACCTAATTTTTACAAAAAAATTTTGCAAAACCTCTTGACAAATGCCGAAGTATCGGTTATAATAAAATCAACAAATCAGTAAACATTACTGATTTCGCTAATAACAATAAGAAAATAATGATTTTATCACTATGAAAGGATAGGTAATTTACTATGAAAAAGTGGGTATGTCCGGTATGCGGTTACGTTCATGAGGGAGATACACCTCCCGAGTTCTGCCCCCAGTGCAAGGTTCCCGGCAGCAAGTTCATAGAGCTTAAGGAAAGCGAAAAGCTTGTATTTGCAGACGAGCACAAGGTAGGCATTGCAAAGGCAGTTGAGGATGAAGAGATCATCGCAGGCTTAAAGGCAAACTTCGAGGGCGAATGCACAGAGGTAGGTATGTATCTCGCTATGGCAAGAGCCGCTCACAGAGAAGGTTACCCCGAGGTAGGCCTTTACTACGAAAAGGCAGCTTGGGAAGAGGCTGAACACGCTGCAAAGTTTGCAGAGCTTTTAGGCGATGTTGTAAGTGCATCGACTAAGGAAAACCTCGAAAAGAGAGTTGCCGCAGAGCACGGCGCTACACAGGGCAAGCTTGACCTCGCAAAGAGAGCAAAGCAGTTGAATCTTGATGCTATCCACGACACAGTTCACGAGATGGCTAAGGATGAAGCCCGTCACGGTAAGGCTTTCGAAGGTCTGCTGCACAGATACTTCAAGTAAGCGGCGGCTGTGAGCCGCACCAAATTCGCCGTTCCGGCTGTTTCAGCTTGGCTAAAGTTACGTTACCGGCGGATATTAACGTTATAAATATGCAATTAAGGGTACTGCCATATTCTTCGCAGTACCCTTTTTGCGGCTGTGAGCCGCACCGGATTCGCCTTTTTCAAAATTCTGCTTACCGCAGGACAGCAAAACGGCGTATCATAAAAAGCAATAAACAAACCAAGCCGTAAGCACTCTTGCTTACGGCTCAGTTTGTTCTTATAGTAAAAACGCATCTGATACACAAAAAAGAACACCGGTCGCCCGGTGTTCTCTTTTTTTACTGTCAGCTTATTTGGCTGTCTTCACATTTGCATAAGTATAAGTGCTTGTATTTGCACCCTTATAAGACGCAATCCTTACCTTATACACGCTTCCGGCCCTGAGTCCGCCAATAGTGACAGTAGCATTCGTACTGCCCTTTAACGTCTTTTTGACCCACTTGCCGCCTTTGTAAATTTCAACCTTATATCCGTCTGCACTGGCGTTTTTACCCCACTTAACGGTTATCGAGTTGCTTTTTGCCGATACAACCTTGATATTGGTTACCGGTGAAAGCACTGCAGTAACCGTAGTATAGCTGTAATCGCCGTACAGATTGTCCTTATACGCTCTTACCCTTACTTTATATGTGATGTAAGGTGTAAGTCCGCCAAGCACAGCCATTGCTGTCTTATTATCGGTTATGGTCTTTTCGAGCCACCTACCGCCGATATAATATTCTACGTTATATCCGTCAGCGTTTGTATCCGCATTCCATATAACTACTGCCTTTGAGTCAACTGCGCTCTTTACCTTAAGACCGCTGACCTTTGTCGGAGCGGTAGTGATATAAATATCGTCGAATGTACTCTCAAGCTCACCCTTATAAGCCTTTATTCTGACCTTGTAGGTTTTGTAGCCCTTAAGCGAGCCTATTGTAACGGTAGTTTTTTTATTGCCGACGAGCGTCTTTTCATTCCACTTACCGTCTGCATAGTACTGAACGGTATAACCGTCCGCACTTTCGTTCTTATCCCATTTAAGCGTAAACGAAGAAGATGTGACTGTCTGCGTAATACCCGTAACTTTTGACGGGAGCGTATCGATATAGCCGTATGTATACGGACTGTAAAGGTCACCCTTATATGCGCTTACCCTTACTTTATATCGTGTTCCTGCACAAAGTCCGTCTATAACCGCCGATATATTATTGTTGCCGGTAACAGTCTTTACGGACCACTGATTATTAATGTACCACTCTACCTTGTAGCCGTCCGCTCTGGCGTTTCTGCTCCAGCTTATTCTTACCGTTTCATCGGTAGCCTTCACCGTATTTATATTCCATACGGGAGAAGGAACGGTATCAACATAGAAACATCTGAACTTGCCGGTGAATCTTCCTGCATAAGCCGCTATCCTTACCTTATATTTAAGGCCTGCAGAAAGACCGCTCAGCTTTGCCGCTACTCTGTCGCCGTCAGCACTGCAGTTAATCTGCTTCCACTGATTGCCGACATAGCATTCGACATAATATCCGTCAACGCCGCTTATATTCTTCCAGCTTATATCGACTTCATTGTATGTCGTCTTTTCAACCGCTATTTCTTCCACGTCGGGAATAGGCTTTACGGGAACACGGTTTCCGATATATGAATCCTTACATCTTGTGCATTCAAATACGCTGTAGCCTTCGTTGCGATAGTCAGGCTCAACTACTTTGATTACAACATAGTCGTGACCGAGAGGTTCGCCATACTCCGCTCCGCATATTTCACACTTTGCCTTTTCGGTGCAGGTAGCCTCTCCTCCGGAATGCTCACATTCGGTTATCGTAGCCGTTACAACGTCCGACTTCATCGAAACTCCCGCCGTTGCAGCATTGCTGTAGGTAAGACGGCAGTAGTACCTGCCCGTTGTGAGATTTTCGAGCGACAGCTTTCTGTCTGTAGCGCCCTCTATCACTGTTTCGTAGCCGTTTTCATCAATGGCGATCCACTGATAAGCAACTTTTGCGTCAACCTCGTTTGAATACCACGGCTCTGCATTTATTTGAAGTGACGGTATACCGTCGGGATAATAACCGTTGGTGTAATATACAGTATCAATCGGCTTGATTATCTGCATCGGACACAACCGTACCGTAAGTCCGTTTGTCGATGATGCCGTTGCCTTATTAAGACTGTATATATCTATCCACTCTTTTGTTCCTCTGTCCTGTACCCAGAAGCCGTGATCGATATAATCGGCTATCACCTTATTCGGGGCATTAGTTATGATTTCGGCAAACCCACCTGACGAAATGGATACATTACCGCCGTTTATTGTAAGGCAATTTATATTGTTTGCGGCCATTGTAACATTTCCGCCGTTTATGGTCACATTGCTGCCTGTAGCAAGCCCGTCAAATGTGACATCACCGCCCCTCACTATGAATGCGTCTTGATTCTCAAACGCTGTCACCGCACAACGTCCCGTAACCGTCAGCTTTGCCTTGCCGTTTATGATGATCGGACGTGAGAACGCTGTACGAACTGCGTACTTGAGCGTGAAGTTACCTTCGGTTATGACTAACTGACCGCCGTATCCGTTCTTGTTATAAAGCGGATATAAGGTACAGCCCTCGTTTTCGCTCTTCTGAGCGTCTTTCGCAGCCTCGTCAAGATTGTTATAATACCTGACATCGTCGCCCTTTGTTATCTTTGCATTGAACTTGCTCTTGCATATCTCGCAATATGTCGGCTCGGTAATGTTACCTGAGGTTTCCTTGTCCGCTGTAGGATCGACCACCTGAGAATGATCACAATCAACAAGGTCTATACTTACAGTGTTCGACTTTATTTCATAGCCGTCATCGGTAATAACTACGAAGTATATCTTGGCAGCAACGCTGTTGCCCGCCTTATCAATTATTTCGTCTGCCGACAATTTAGCGTCCTTTACAAGTGCGCTTAAGCTGCTATAAATTATATCTCCGCTTACATAGGAGTTTATACCGTATCTCTTACTTACATACGAGTCGTTCAGGTTCGAGCCGTGAGCAAGAGCAAGGTTGAACTTCAGCGTGGGGTTTGCGTTGCTGTTGCGATACAGCTTGTTTATTTCTGTGCTAAGCGTTGCGCTCTTTATCGGCGCTTCTTCTACATTCACCGGTTTATTGTCGTTATTCACACTGCTATAAACGCTCTCTGCACGTTCTGCAATTGAAAGCCATGCACCGCCGTCCTTTTTATATGCATAACCGTCAGCCAGAACAGATTCAAGACTGCCGTTTGCTATCTCGATGTTGTAGAATTTACCGCCGCTGATTTTTGCTTTAGCGTTACCTATAATGGTCAGAGCGTCTATAACGCCGCCGCCTATTTCTGCGTCGCCGTCTATGTAAAACATCACCGATGTGAATTCACCGCCGTTGATGATTAACTTTGAGTTTGCGTAAGCTTTAATAGGCATCCGCATTTTGCCATCGCCGCCTACGGTAAACATACCGCCGTCGGATACTTCTACAGGTGCGTTGAAAGCAAAAGTGCCACCCAGTTTTTTACCGTTCAGTGCAAGCGTTACATTGCCGGTAATGGTAACGCCCTGTGTAAGTTCGCTGTTTTCAATATCCTTATACAGCGTTACAGTAGCCGTACCTGCCTCGTTAGCCTTGTCAAAAGCGTCATAAATATCGCTGAACAGATCTGTCTGCTCGCCGCCGTTTGCCGTAGTATAGCTTACAGTTGCGGCGATTTCCTCATTGCAGTAAGGACAAAGGTTTCCGTCAAGCGCATAACTGTCGTTTTCGTCTTTATGGTCGCACTTTATAACATTAAGATAATTGGCTTTGGTCATGCTCTGAATTTCAGCATATTTGAAACCTGAACCGACAATCGCATTTAAGCCTATAACTCTGCTTCCGCTCGCAATTGCCCTGCCTAAAGTATATCTATCGGAAATCACAATGTTGAATCTGCCGCTTACTATAGAAACATTATATCCGCTTCCACCGGTCGTGTCTACATTCATGCTTAATAAATCGACATTAACATCATTGAAGACCGTGTCTCCGCCGTTTATCGTTATTGCGCCGATATTAGCACCATCGGCACTAACCTTTCCGGAATTTACAACTAAATAATTCAATGTGGCTTTACTGTCAATTAAAACATTGGCATTCTCACCCGATACCGTTACACCGGTAAGTGAACTTGAGGCTGCTTGCGATGCCGTAAACGTTATATCTCCGCCCTTGACATCAAATGCAAATGTTGTGGTGCCGTCATTTTTATTTAAATCAACGGTAAATCTACCCTTGCTTATGTCAAATATTTCACCATCATTAACACCACTGTAGTCTAACAGCTTTAATGTACAGCCTTCGCTTTCCTCGGCAGCGCCGATAGCGTCATTCCAGTTTTCGTAATACGATAACGTGCCGTCAGACAGCTCTACCGAAGCCGTTAGTGCTCTGTTGCATATACCGCACACACAACCGTTATCGTCACATTTTACGCTTTCGACGGGGTGCTGACAGGTAGCTACTGTAAGCGTTACCACATTCGACTTATAATCATATCCGTCATAGGTAAATATGCAGTAATATTGGATTTCTCCGTCTTCTGCCACCACTTTATCAACTTGATCGCCAAGTAAATAACAGTAACCGTTTAATAATTCTGTTTTTTCGCTTATTACCGTTCCGTCAATTAAGCATCCGGTAATATAGAGTGTTTCATTTCCCGAATATGTCACATCGGCCGCGAAAGTTGAAGCCTTTTTACCGTTACGGTATATTATCGGTGACTCGTTCTCAGCGGAAATTGTTGCACTCTTTATCGGCGCTGTCCTTACTTCTACATTAGCTATATCCTGCTTTTCACGCTCTGCAATAGTAGACCAGATGCCGGAATCGATAAAACTCCAATAGGCATAGCCGTCCGCAAGAAGCTGTCCTACGTTTCTGCCTTCGCCTGAAACCTGTAAGCTGTAGAATTGACCGCCTTTAATTACAGCGTTACCGCCGTCTTTAATTATGAAGTCAGAGAGAGTACCACCGTTGATTTCCGCATCGCTGCCGTTGCAAACGGCAACACGTTTTATTAAGCCACTGCCGTTAACGGTCAGCTTACCGCTCGTTACTTCTATGGAATACCATACATCAGTACCGGGTTGTGAGAGCCTTTTACCGTTAAGTTCAAGCGTAACATTGCCTGTAACAGCTATCGTATCTGTAATATCGTCCGTGATGTTCTTCTGCAGCGTTACAGTAGCCGTACCTATCTCATTAGCCTTGTCAAAAGCGTCATAAATATCGCTGAACAGATCTGTCTCTTCGCCGCCGTTTGCCGTATAGCTTACAGTTGCAACGATTTCCTCATTGCAGTAAGGACAGGGATTACCGTCAAGCACATAACTGCCGTTTTTGTCCTTATGGTTGCACTTATCAACAAAAATTCTATCGGTTTTGGTCATGGTCTGAATAGCTTCGTATGTGTAAACAGTAATGCCATTCATACTATTGCCGAAAACTACGCTTCCACTCGCAATTGCCATACCTAAGCCTGTTTTGCAAGTGGTGCTGCCGAACTCGCCGGTTACGATAGAGATGCTACCGGACCCGTTGATATTCACGCTTAAAGAATCGGCTGTAACATAATTGATGACCGTGTCTCCGCCGTTAGCTTTCAGTGCATCAATATTTGCACCGTTTACAACAGTCTTTCCGCCATTTATTGACAGTTATTTAATATAACTCTCGGCACTGTTTACTGCAAGCGCACCGCTTGATATTGTTACACTTCCCAGCTTGATTTTACCGTCAATTGTAACCTTAGCGTTAGCTCCGTTTACTTTGATTGTGCTTTGCAGATTTTCTACATCGGCTTTTTCTGCTGAAGAAGTGAAAGTCACGTCACCGCCGTTGACAGCGAACTGATAATATGCCTCTTTACCGTTAAAGTCAACAGTAAACTTACCGCCCGTCACGGTAATGGACGCAGGTACTCTTTCCGAAATCAGCTTTACAGTGCTGCCTTCGTTCTCCTGCGCCAGCTTTATGGCACTCTCTATATCCGCATAGCCTAACGACTTGCCGTCAGCATCTACTACCTCGGCTTCTATCAATAAATCACATATACCGCAGAATACCAAACCGTCGGTTTCGTTATTAAAGCTATCCTCAGGGTGCGAGCAGGTCGCAAGTGTAAACTTAAGTGCATTCGACTTATATTCGTATCCGTCACACTTCAGTACAGTGTAATATTCAACCTCACCGTCTTCCGCTACAATCTCACCGATTTTATAACCGAATACCATATACCAGTTAACAGAAAGCTTAGAATCTTTACTGCGATTATTGCCGTTTACATAGTCCGAATAGGTTATCCGCTTTGAAGTGTCCGCCACATCGCATGTAACATTGACTTTTAATTTTTTCGCTCCGTTACGGTATATAACAGGCGTTCCTCCGCCTGCCCACGAAATACTTGCGCTCTTTATGGGTGCTTCTTCTACGGATAACGCTCCTTTAGAACCGCCCAAATAGCTATTTTTTTCACGCTCATCAATCGAAAGCCAAGTGCCGTCAGCATTTTTATACGCATAACCGTCTGCCAGTACAGATTCAAGATTGCCGTTAAATATCTCGATGTCGTTGAATTTACCGCCGCTGAGTTTTACGTTACCGCGAACGGACAGACCTTGTATAGTGCCGCCGCCTATTTCTGCGTTGCCTCCTTTTTTAACTGACACAGAATTGAAGTATCCACCGCCGTTAATGACTAATTTTGAGTTTTCATTAACGTAAATAGGTGTATCCATATCGCCATCGCCGTTTACAGTAAGCGTGCCACCGTCAGATACCGATATACGCGCTATGCCATAACGACCACCCAGTGTTTTACCGTTCAGTTCAAGCGTTACATTGCCCATAACGGTAATCTCCTGTGTACGTTCGCTGTCTGTAATATCCTTATACAGCGTTACTGTAGCCGTACCTATCTCATTAGCCTTGTCAAAAGCGTCGCATATATTGCTGAACAGCTCTGTCTTTGCACTTCCGTCAACCGTATAGCTTACGCTTGCGGCAAACTCAGAGTTACAGTATTTGCATATACCGCTGTCATTAAAGGCATAACTGCCATCCTTATTCTTATGCTCGCACTTGGTAAACAGATAATAGCTTACAGTATTGTTTTCGGAGTCAAAATTATTTTTTTCGGCTATATCGCTGTATAATAAAGCCGTTGCTGTTTTCTCCGCAGTCGGATCTGTCGGATTGTCGTAGCTTATCACACGCACACCGCTTGCGATTACGTCCTTTAATTTAAGCTGTCCGAGATAGACATTGCCGTAAGTACCTCCGCCTATAGTAAGCTTTACATCAGTTGCGTCTTCGCTTACAAATAAATTATCAGCACCCACATAACTGTCAGCATTGACACCTTCGCTGACAGTTACGGTACCGCCTGATATAGCAATACTATCAAATCCGGCGCTTGAGCCCTCAGGTAATGTAAGAGATCCGCTCTTCACATAAACCTTGCACCTGATGAACATATCGCCTTCAGCAATAACATCCGCACCGTCAATAGTTATTTTCCCTGTGTAAGGACCGAGGACATAATCATTATTCGTTGTGGCAGTGGCAATCGTAAACTGACCGCTTGACAGCGTAACCTCGCTCTTGATCTCACCGCTTGTTACAAGAGTGAAAACACAGCCCTTGTTTTCAGCCTTATCCGCATACCGTAAGCCCTCGGTTATGTCGTCGAAATACTTTACCTTTCCGTCGGCAGTAGTTACCTTTGCGTAAATTTTCGCACCGCACTCACTGCACACCTTGTTGGCGCTGTCTTCATTTACCTGACCCTCGCCGTCATGCAGACACTTATATCCGCAAGCGCAGTTGCCGTGATCATCGTATGTATGCTTCGGGTGAGCCGTAACAAATATATTATCGCCTGCTTTGTATATTTGTTGTACGCTTGCATTCAGTATTTCTCCGCTTTCACTTGCAAGCGCCTTACCGCTACCCAGTATTTCAATTACACTTCTTCCCTGAACATAAATGCTCTTGAATACTCCGGCATTGATCAAAGCGTCGCCGTCTTCAAATGTTGCAAAAGTATCGAATTCAATATCTCCGTTTACAGTTACCATTCCATAGGAATAAACGCCGGTGGCGTTTATAACTGCACGGCTGCTTCCGCTGTTTTCAAAGGTTACATTTCCGTAAACCGCTACTGCGCTTATTTCCTCGGTACCGACCGAAACATTCAGCGTATGACCGTTCATGTCGATCGTTTTATTGCCGTTTATTATTATGCCCTTAACAATACAATCTACATCGCCGGTCAGCTTTAATACACCGTCAGCCTCATTTTCCGCAATATTTTTAAACTGTGTTTCGCTTTCAATAAATGTATAAGTTTCAGAGCTTTGTGTTGTCTCGGTAAATATAGCAAGCGCACAAACGCCGCACGGACACTTGCCCGTTTCCACGTTGTATCTATGCTCATGCGCTACAACTGTGACATTTGTAAGTCTTCCGCCGATTGTCTTCGCACTGCCGTCAACTATACTTTCGGGGAGATGTGTGACACTGTTTAAGATTGCAAATGCATAACCCTTTGCAAGCAGATCGTTTACAGGTGTGCTGTTGCTTTCCTCGCCGCAGATGGTGTTGTACCTTCCGCCGTATAAAGCTACACCGCTTGCGTGTGCAATATAAACATTCTCAAATATGCCGCCGTATATTTCGACACACTTAGCACTGTTAATGACTAAATTGAGTACATCTGCGGCTGAACTGCCGCCGTCTGCAGTACCGTTTATAAGCGTACCGCCGTTTACACTAAAAGGTGCGTCTATGCATCCGTAGTAGGTGCTTTTCCTGCTGTCCTTAAGGTACAGCACACCACCGTTATTTACACTTATATCCGCCTCTCCGCCGAGTGAATATCCGTTCACATCGACAGTAACCGTTGCATTGGTGATTGTTGCGGACGTCGAAAGCGAGCAATCCTTATACAATGTCAGCGTACAGCCGCTGTTTTCCTCCGATAATGCCGCAGTAAAAGCGTCGTCTATATTATCGAAATACTTCGCTGTTCCCACGCCCGAAATGCCCGCAGTAAACTGATATTTGCAGATAGAGCATACACCCGTTTTGCTGTCAACATCGCTGTGGGGGCATACATATCCGCAGACGCACTTGCCCGTTGCTTTGTCGTAGCTGTGTTCGTAATGATCTACAACAGTAAACGAATCGTGTATAATCTTTGATGTAAACTTTTCATAAATATCAACATACTCACCGCTGTTGTCATATTGCAGTGCCTTACCTTCTCCAAGCAGAGAATAAAGCAGCAGGTTGCCGGAGCCGGAGTTGCGGTCGAGTTCATACATCAACGTACCTATTCTCATTCCCGTAGCAAGCCTTACAGATGTTGTTGTTCTTCCGTAAAGCTTTAAAGATTCCTTCACGACCAAAGTATTTACAGTTACATTTGCACCGTAGCTTACTTCGAACCGCGCACCTGCCTCAACAAAAATTGTTTCGAAGTTTATATTTGCGTCGCTATCAATTTTAAATGTTCTACCTCCGCAAACATCCACTTGACTAATATAGCTGTCCTCTGAGCCGGTCAATGTAAGATTACCGGCACCATTGTCGTTGTTGACCTTGAGTTCGATATAATACAGCTTATGACTGTTAAGGTCAACAGTAACAGTATGATTTACATTTATAGTTGTTCTATCATCGATATTCTTATAAATCTTTACATAGTTTTCGCTGTCTTCTGAAGTCTTGCTAAGGCAATCGCTCAGTGAATCAAAGCCGGTTACCTTGTCGCCTACAGTCAGCGTAGCAACGAACTCATACTGACAGGTTTTGCACATACCCGTTTTGCTGTCAACATCCGTATGACCGCACCGCTTACCGCAAATCGTACACTTACCCGTTGTGCTGTCGTAACTGTGATCTTCATGTGGTGCTACAATAACAGGTGTTACAAAACCGTCTTTCAACAGTGTTTTTGAGCCGTCTATCGGCACAGCGGAAGACGTCATAAACATACGGTTCTCAGCCAATAAAGTCAGTATTTCTGCGTTTGCTCTGTCCCCGCCGCCGTTATAGCGTATTTTTATGAAAGCTCCGTCGTGAAGAATTACGTCACTGCTTGCATCGTTTATATTGAGTATTATGCCGAGTGAACGATAGCAGTCAAATGTACCTGCACCTACCGACACAGTTCCCTTAGCGCCGCAGTTTTCGTCAAATGTCAGCTTACCGCCGTCCACTACATTGAAATCGCCATAAATACTATTATTTTTTTCCGATCCCGTAACGGTTATATCTCCCGAAACAGTTAACGTACCTACATTGGCTTCCTCAGCGATCCACAGCGTGAACTTACGGCTGAGTGTTGTATAGCTGCCTGCATAATTCTTGTATACTTTTAATGTACAGCCGGTGTTTGCGTCACTGTCAGCCGCTTCAAAAGCCGCTCCCATCTCATTTTCTTCATAAACGGAAGCTACAGCCCCATCCTTTACGATAACAGCCGCATACTGATATTCACACTCGTTACACTTACCCGTTTCGCTGTTAACATCGCTGTGAGGGCAAACATATCCGCAGTCGCACTTGCCGTCAACATAGGTATGGCTGTGGTCTTTGACTGTCAGCGTTTCACTGCTTGATATTTCCTTAACATTTGCATTGAAAAGAGTTCCGTCAGTCTTGAAGAAAGCCTTACCCTCGCCGAGCATATCATATAATGTCTTGCTGTCCCTTGCGTAAAGTCCGGCAGTATATGTACCGTCTTTCAGTATAACCGTACTCGAATCATATACATAGATCGAAGTGTCTAAAACTACATCGCCGTCTATTATAAGCGTACCGCCGGCGTATGAAGCGTCGTTTGTCGGATATACATTACAACCGAGCATAACCGGATTGCCGCTGTTTTTGATCGTAAGCTTTCCGTTTTTGCAAGGAGTAATACTCCGGATATTAAATTGGCGTCCGTTTACGTCAATTGTAAGCTCTCCGTATAAGTCATACTGAGCGCTTGGTTTAGAATAATCCTTAAACAGCTTTATCGTACCGCTTCCGTTGTATTCATTCAGTAAAGAGTCAAGCTCATCGGTATCTACATACTTTAAGCTTCCGTTCTTGTCTGTATAGAGTGCGACAGACACAACCGCACCGCAGATTGAGCAGATGCCGGTGTCCGTGTTTATATCACCGCCATGCTCGCAGGGCTTTCCGCACTCCTCGCACTTGCCTGTTCCACTGCCGTATTTGTGGTCAGCGTCAGTATGCTCAACAACAGTAAGCGCAACGGAATAACCCATACTTCCATATTCTTTATAAAGATCAAGATAATTGCCGTTATCTTCACGTCGCAGTGCCTGCCGGGTAACATCAAGAAGATCACCTAATTTCAGAGCGCCGGAATTGTTTTGGCGATGATATGTCAGCCCACCTAACTTCATTCCCGTAGCGAGCTTTACAGATGTCGTTGTAGTTCCGTCATCATTCACGGATGCTATCACAGTCAACTGTTCTGTAGTTACTTTTGCGCCATCGTTTACAGCAAGCCGTGCACTGTCCTCAACAAAAATTGTATTAAATTCTACATTTGCTTCGCTGTCAATTATGAATGATCCGCCGCCTTTGCGAACATACACCTGCGTAACATAACTGCCCGCTGTGCCGGTTAATGTAAGCGTGACGTCTTTGTTGACCCCAAGTTTGTTGACCCCAAGCTTGATATTGTTCAGCTTGTGACCGTTAAGGTCGATCATAACATTGTGTTTTACATCTATAGTATCTAAAATTGCAGTTGCCGATGCATCGCCGATATCCTGATAGATCTTAACATAGTCTCCGGTATCGGCAGTAATGCTGTTAAGGCAGTCTGCGAGCGTGTCATAGCCTGTCGGCGCATTGCCGTCTGTGCTGATTGTAGCAACAAACTGACGCTCACACTTGTTACACTTACCCGTGCCAATGTCAATATCGCTGTGATCACATAACGCTCCGCAGTTTGTGCATTTACCGTCGGAATAACCGTTTTCATGTGCACATTCTTTATATGTAAATGTAAATTTTTCTGTAACAGTTTCTGTGCTGTCACCGTCTGAATAGGTTATATCGCAATACAGAACATAATTTCCGGCAGGAATATTATCCGCAAGCTTGAATTCGCCGTTGCTTCCGGATACTGCCGCACCGAGTTCATCTGCACTATATGCACTGTTCGTACTGTACCAGTTATAGCTTATGCTTTCACTGTCAACCGTATAGGTGCTTACAAGCTTGTAATTGTCCTTCTCTTCCTGCGAAGTGTTTGTATAGAAAACCGTTCTGTTTGTGTTGTCACCCTGTGTAACCTTGTTGAAACGGTTTGCATTCGACTTTACCTGAACGATATTGGATACAATATCTCCGCACTTTATTGTAAGAGTATTATCAGTGTCGTATGTAGTCGAAAACTCGGTATCGCAGACCATGCACACCCAGCCGTAATCGGTCTTGATTATGCTTGCTGATAAATCGGGTTCATCGCCGCCGAAACAGCCTCTTGCGTCTGCAAACTCTTCATCGCTCATATTCTTCAGAGTAATATCAAAGTAAACCGTACCCTTGAGCTTGGTATCAGTCTCGCCTTCAATTATTTCATACTCTTCCGTCTTGAATATTCCTGTCTGCTTTCCGAGTATTATACGGGGAGAAGTATCAGGCTTTATAACTACCGTCTTAGCGTCCGCTCCGTCAATCTCATAATAGCCGCCGTTAAGCTTGACCTCGCCTGTTACAGCGCTTTCTGAAGCCTTGGACTCGGTCGAACCCTTTACTACAAATTCGTCCTCGTCTATTGTCGGTACAGTTTGACCGATAGCGTATGAACCGCCCGTAGTATATACCGAGCCTGTACCGCTCATTATAAGGTTTACTTTGTAAATGCCATACTTAGCACCATAAGCAGTGACCTTACCGCCGCTTATTTCGGCATCCATTCCGTCGCCTTTGTTTCCGCTGTAGTATATTCCGACTCTTGCTGCATTGCCTTCAGGCACAGTAATACTGCCGTTTTCGCTGACGGAAATTTTGTCACCGAAATTACTGGTAAGCAATATTGCACTGTTTAACGTAGATTCATTAGCACAACCTACTGCAGTAAGACTGCCGTTGCCGTCAACAGTAATGCCGCCGCTGACATTGACAGCCACACCCTCAAAAGATGCAGTTGTCGCATTTGCGTTCAGCACACCGTCATTATGTATTTCAAGCGAATTTGTCTTTACAGTACCTGTTGCGTTTACTGTACCGCCGTTCAGGATTATTGATCCGCCGAGAGAGCGTGCCATACTGTCTGTAGAGCGGTTCTCTGCATTCAGCACACCGTCGCCGCTGATCGTCATTGTGCCGTCACAATTGACCTCTTTATTATTTACGGCACTGAGAACGTATGTATCGCTTTCGAGGGTATCGGTCTGTACGATAGTGTTTTCACCGTTCAGCACTATTTTCGTACCGTCAGGGACTGTTACGACGCTCATCATATTCTCTTCTGTTGTCGCCTGAATGTTCACTCCGTTAAGCGTCAGCGTCTTTGTGTCATGATCCCAGCTCCAGCCGACACCGTTTTCGTCCGCCGTCTTTTCTCTGAAATCAAGCGGTGTCGTGATGACATTGCTCTCGCCGTCATGCGTATGTGCCTCGCCCTCGGCAAATGCCGATAACGGTACAGCCGTCAGCGTCATTGCCGCAGACAGCACCGCACTTATGAGCCGTACAAATTTTTTCTTCATGTTTTTCCTCCTGTAGATTTACCCGTGCTTATGCCATGCACCTGCACTTATGCAGTGCCTCCTTCAGCTTTTCAAGCGGTATCGGCTTCTTGTGGAAATAGGTACAGCCAAGCCTGTATGACTGTGCCCCGAATCCCTCATCGTCCGACAGCCATATTACAGGCGTATCCCTGTCGGCATTCTTTGCCGCAATAACACCCTCCATACCGTCCGCTCCGTCGGCAAGCACGATTATAAGGTCAGCCGTCTTACACTTCTTCGCAAAGCTCTCATACCTCTGACATGCCCTGTAGGCAATTCTTCGATATGCCGCCGTTGCGATCTGTGTTATTTTCGCTTTCAGTATCTCCGCCTCGTTTGCGGTATCGTAAACGCAGATGAGCATACTTCTCCCCTTATAATTTTATAATTATATCATAACTCATTCGCTTTTAATTTTCAACTTTTTGGCACGAACGGTTGTTATAACGGCGCAAACGGTCATAAATGCGGCTCATAATACAAAAAACCGGCGCCCTACAGACACCGGTCAAGTGAAATATTTTGCCAAGCACTATCCCTTCGCCCTGCACCACATTCTTGGCTCCCTTGAGTAAAGGGAGCTG
>ERZ827186.1524-NODE-1524-length-18739-cov-2.922126_pt1 | contig 18739 bp, 24 predicted proteins | sample MGYA00519918_ERZ827186 | MGnify/ENA primary metagenome ERZ827186 (study PRJEB31778, sample SAMEA3449275) | human gut metagenome | biome: human gut; feature: human-associated habitat; material: faeces | place: United Kingdom | collected 2010/2012 ...
ATGCCCATTTTGCAGAAGGGAGAATTTATATCATGCAAAACAAAAACACAAAAGAAACAAAGAAAATCGATTTACATCCAAAAAAGTGTAATATCTGCGGAGGATTGGTTATCTACACAAACAACAACCTTATTTACGGGAAATCGTATGGAAGCGGGAAATGTTATTTGTGTACGCAGTGTGGAAGTTACGTTGGAACACATGAGCCAAGACCAACTGAAGCACTAGGATTGTTAGCAGACAGTCAGATGAGAACATTAAAAAAGAAATGCCATAGTATTTTCGACGAATTCTGGAATTGTGGTTCCAATGGAAAACAAAGAAGATATCTGAGAAATATGGCATATAAGAGACTAGCTACAATGATGAGGATTCCATTGGAAGAATGTCATTTTGGATACTTTGATTTGTTACAGTTAAAAAAAGCTTATAACTGCTGCCAGGTATTAAAGAAAAGATCAGAGACTTATACATGGGAACATACAGATGTCACGAAAAAGTGGCTAGAAGCAAAAGCTGCCGGAGACAAAGAAATTCACGATCATATTGGTAGTGTAAGAATTGGAACTCTTTGCTTTGATCTGATCGAAAGAAAAGGAAAAAGAGATAAAAATTATCTCTATGCAGATCTTTATGTTGGCGGAATTGATACAGGATATGGTTATGGAAAAGACGATTATCCATATACCTATGTTGATTGGATTTCCAGACAGTGGACTGTTGATAAATTGCCGAAAGATTACAGATCATTCAAAAAGGAAATTGAGGAAAAATTAACCATGTTAATTAAACATGCAAGATCAATTACATTAAAACGAAAACAGTATTCTTTACAGGAAAAAATTTTAGATGATGTGAAGATATGGTAGTTAATAATATTACAAAAGGAGAAAATTAAAATGGTAAATTTGATGCTAAATTTATTTGTTAATCATATTGTTGAAAATTATCCGGCAATTGATTATATTGCAATCAAAACAAAGAAAGGAGAAGAAATTTCTCTTAACTGGGAAGAAAGCGAATATTCTTGGAATGATGATCAATCAGGCTCAGGAAGATCATTAAAAAAACAAATGCCGAAAGATATTCATGCAGAGTTAAGGAATGTCTATTTTGATGCAGAGGAAGAAGGACATACAATTTCTGATTCTGTAAAGAGAGAGTCCTTAAAAGGTGCAGAAATTGAAGAAATTCAAATATTTATTGAAAATTTTTCTGGCAGAAAAGAAGATGTGGGATTTTGGTTACAACAGATGGTATTTCATTTTTCAGATACAGATGAATATTATCATTTACCAATCACTCATGATTACAAACTGATTTTAGAATAATATTAAAAGGAGATTAAATAATGAAGAAAGAAAAAAGACAAAAAATGTGCTTAGAGATCATTGATCAATTTGAGCAGCTTTTGGAAAAAAAGGATATTTCTATTCCATGTGAGGATTCCGCAGAAGAAAAAGAAAGACATGACGGCGGTAATAATGCAAGAATTTACGGTGCTGAATACTGGCGTTTAGAAGATGGAATTCATAAGATTTTGGAACAGGAAGATTCTGATAACACAAAATAAGAAAGAAGGGTATTTATGAATATCAAAAACAGTAATATTTTACGTTCCTGGAATATGGAACGGATCGAATATCAGAGAAGATATTCTAAATTACATAAGGATAGTGTCAAAAATCCAGAGGATCGATATATTTTAGGGCAGATTCATGAACTGAAATATATCTTAGTTTCATTTTTTGGACTTACAGAAGATGAATTAGAAGAAATACAGAAGGATGGATTTGCTGTTAGAGATATTGAGCATCCAGACAAACTAATATAAGTCGATATTTCATCATTAGTTAAGTTTAATGGACATAAGGAGAAGAGTGCATGGTATGATCACACATATCATGCACTTAAAATTATTATGATTAAATATTATAGAAACAATTTTATTAAATCAAACAGAGAAAGGAGTAATACCTTATCCTAGTGAAACTAGGTTGGGCGATGGAGAAAAGAGATATTCGCCCGGAAAATTGAAGATCGTGGCTATAAGTTTGAATTAGACTATAATTCATTCGCATAATAGCAATCCATATGTTGCCATTCACCGGATTCGGTTAGTGGCTGGTATGAATCTTATATACAAAGAATATATTAAATTTTTAAGAGACGTAACAGGGAAAGAATTAGCAGACATAAAAGAAGGTTATTTTTGGCTTGATAAACAGATTATTAAGGGATTCGATAAGTATGGGAATATCCATAAATTTTACAGAGTCGTTATTTCTAATGATCTGTCAACCGTTGAGCTGAGAAAACTGAAAGATTATGACAATGTAGAAGATGTGGATTTGGCAAGCTGGCAGGATTTAATTGAAATGAAGAAAGAGCATTTGAAACAAATTGAGTCAGAAGCAATAATTCTTATCAAAGAAAAAATGAAGGAATATCAAGAATATACATCAATCATTCCCGTATCAATGGGAAAAGATTCGATGTTGACATGTTATCTGGTTAGAAGTCTGTATCCAGATACTAAAGCAGTATTTAACAATACGACTCTTGATTGTAAGGATACATATCGTATGGCGAAAAGATTTTCTAACTGTGAAATCATGAATCCAAGAAAAGGATTCTATGAATATGTGGAATCTCATCATATGATACCAAACAGAAGATCTCGTTTTTGCTGCCGAATATTTAAAACTGGTGTTATGGTATCGAAACTCAATCATAATCATCCATATCTGCTATGGATGGGTATGAGAAATGACGAATCATTAACACGTAAAGCATATGAAGATGTTTGGGTTAATAAAGCAGAATGGGGAAATGATACATGTTGGAAAGGGATTCTTCCTATTAGAAAATGGACAGAACTGGATGTATGGTTATATACAGTCTGGAAAAAGATTCCCGTAAATCCTAAATATAAAAAAGGTTATTCCAGAGTAGGATGCCATTGTGCGTGTCCTTACTATTCTAAATCCACATGGATTCTGGATAAATACTGGTATCCAAATGGATATCAGCGATGGAGAGAAATTCTAAAAAAAGATTTTATTGAGAATAAGAAATGGCTCGTTATGAATTGTACATTAGATGAATATCTTACACAAGCTTGGAACGGCGGTACATTTAGAAACGTACCTACAGAACAGGTAATTGATGAATTTGCAATGTACACAGGAATTCATAAAGAAGTAGCTGTACAGTATTTTAACAAGACATGCTGCAGGTGTGGAAAAACAAGGATAAAGCAAAGAGATGTATTAAGCATGAATTTAAAATTGCATGGAAGAAATGTAAATAAATTTTATTGTAAAAAGTGCTTAATGGAGCAATATCATTGGACCTCTGAAAATTGGAATCAACAGGTAAATGCATTTAAAAAACAAGGATGTGATTTATTCTAAAAGCAGATAAAAAGTATTCACAATAATAGATCCTTATGCTATAATATATTTGTAGTTTTTATTAGATTCCTAAGCACCATGGGTGTAGTAGGACTTTTTTTATAGATGTATTAATAAAATAGAATATTAACCAATATTGGCACAAATTAAAACAGGCAGTAAGTCTGTATTTTTTTGTGCCTTTTTATTTTACTAGAATGGAGAAATGCTTATGGAAATGAGTGTATATTCGCATAAAGCAAATGATCGCTTTAGAAGAGATAAAATTTCGATTTTGGAACAGCTTGGGATTTGCATAAGCAAAGAAAAAGAAGCTGAAATTTATAATAAGGTTTCCGAAGAAGAAATTGATGCGTATGCGAGAATGTTATTAAAAGAAAATTTATAAATATTGATTGAGATTTATGAGAAAGAGGTGTTATTAATTAATCAATCAAAGAAAGGAGGCTTATTATGAAGAATAAGCACACTATGTTACCAAAAAAGGTAAAGGAGGTTATCGTTATGTTAGGAATAACAATAACGTATTTAGCAATATGTTTTGTTCTTGACATATTGCATAAACCATATGTGTTTCAACACTATGGTGTTAATCCTTTAACCGTTGCATATTACACATTTTGTGTAATTTTGCAGGTTGTTGCATTGATTGGGTTTTTAACAGATGTTAAAGACTCATTTGATTGCAATAACAGGTAATATGTTTCGTAATCTATTTCAGTTTTATACTGAAATGGATTACGTTTTATCCTATTTTTTGAGAAGATTAACGGAAAAAAGAAGTTTATTGATTGAGATTTATGAGAAAGGGGTGTTATTAATCAATCAAAGAAAGGAGGCTTATCATGAAGAATAAGCACATTATGTTACCAAAAAAGGTAAAGGTGATGATCAAATTGCTACTATTTGTAGCGTTTGGTTTGTTAGTGAATTACGGTATGTATTCACTACGAACTCAATTCCTGTCATGGGAATATGATATCTTTCCTTTCCTACGTATAGTAGATACCGGTTTATGGTATTTTACTGTAGTGGGAGCTTTTATCATATTTCTAGTTGGAACTAGAGATATCATAAAAGCTAAGTAACATATTTCAATTATAGCCTGTCTTGGTCAAAACCAGGATGGGCTATAATATTATTTTTACATTTATTAAATTGTATTTACCAGGAAGGAAGAAAAATAAAATGAATGAAGATTTATTAGTAATCAAAAAAAATGAAGTGCCAGCAATTCAGTTTAATAAAGAAGAGCTGATCGAACGTGTTGATGAGATCTTGGAACAACACAAAGGAATCATTTATACCATAGAGGATATCCCAGAGGCTAAAAAAGTTGTGGCTGATCTAAGAAAACAGAAAAAATATCTGAATTCTGAAAGAATCAGTGCATGTAAACCGTATGAAGCAATTGTAAAACAAACAAAAACAGATATGGATGATGTGTTGGCCAGATATGATACTGTAATTCAAGAGATTGATACACAGATCAAAGAATCTGAAAACGTCTGGAAAAAAGAAAGAGAAGATTATATCAGAGAAACATATGAAGATGTTTTCCTTCATGAGATACCTGAAAAATATCTTGTATGTCCGATTATTAAGAATCTAAAGATTGATTCTAAATGGATGCTAAAAAGTACATCCAAGAAAAAGATTAAGGATCAAATGATCGAAAAAAGAGATAAAATTTTATCAGATATTAATACATTAAAATGTGTTGCAGAAGAAGAATTTTTATCCGATGTTGAGCAGGAATATTTTAAAGAACTTGATCTCAACAAGGCAATCAAAAAAAATCAGAGTCTTAGAGAAGCAAAGCAGAAAGTTTTAGAAGCAGAAAAAAAGAGAAAAGAAGAGGAATTAAGACGAAAAGAACAGGAAATGAAAGAGCAGCAGGAAACACAAGCTGTAGAGCCATTTGAGTTCGATTTCGATCCTATTCCAGTTCCAGAACCAATTTCAAGAAAAGTCAGTAGCAGTTCTACACCAATTCAAAAGAACAGAAAATCATCCATTAACAATTCATCCGTTCAGAATTATCCGTATCCGTTGAATCGTGAAATCCACAAACCTGTCATGAAAACATTAAATATTAAGATCAGGGGAGAAGAATCAGTTATCAGAGATATCATGAAATATATCTATGATAAAAAAGATATTGAGATTTTACAATAACGGCTTTGATTGGGATGGATATAACAATATTAGAAAGAGAAGGAGTTTAGTATATGACAATTTATGATTATAGCGATTTACTCAAAATGATAGCGAATATCAATACAGATAAAATTATCGCAAAAAATGAAAGAACAATGAACAATAAAAACAGATTAGCCAAAATGGAAAACAAATTATTAACATGTGGAATTCTAAATGATTGGTATGATTTAAAGAAAAGCTGCAAAAGACTTAATGTAAGACTTGCACCGTATGGTAATTGGGACGAAGAAACTCAAGGTCCGCTTATGAAAGATCAAAATGGAAAGTATTTTATGAATAATGGAACTTTTTCTATATGTATGAGTTCAGGTTCCCACTGGAGTGATCATTTTGGATTTTCATATTATGATAAAGAATTCGAATGGAATATCTGGCATTCAACAGATTATGTTCTGTTCAGTAAGTTTTCAAATGAAGATTCAGAAATTGAGACAAAAATAAAATTAATTCAATTATTTTTATCCCATTATGAAGAATACAGATCTGTGCAGTTAGATAGAATCAACAAAAAAATGTCTAAAATTTCAAAAGAAACAAAAGAAATTAAAGATGAACAGGCAGCAATGTCAGATTTTTAATCAGAGGTGAAGAACATGATTAATGTAGAAATTTTAAAGAAAGAATTATTAAAGCAGGATTCCGTAGAGTCCTGCTTTAATAATGAATACAGGGAAATGATGGCATGTATCGCAGGAGCTGTTGACTGTTCGATTGAAAAAATCGAACGATTTTTAACAGATTATGGGCGGTTAACTAGAATTAATCAAATGACTTATGTTTCAAGAGAACATGAGACAAAAGAAGAATTTTACAAAATGCCACATAAGAAAAGAAAGGGAAGATTATTATGATACAAATTATATTTGATGAAGAAAAAGACCGAAGAGAAGGTTATATTGACTGCTGCCATATTATCATAGATGATCATGGAATCAAACAGCAGAAGGTAATTCGTACAGAAACCTTATATGAATTATTAGAAAAAACAAAAGAACATAAAAAGAAAGAACTTTTTCTTGGAAGAGTGCCACGAGGATATCTTGCAACAAAACAGAGAATTGAGGATTTTCCCAAAATCCAAAGTAAAACTGCCATTTTCTTAGAAGAAGATGTCCGGAGAATCATATATGAAAACAGCGTTTATGAGATTCCGATTCCTAATCTTATGATGATCCATTCAGTAACAACAAACGGATGTGTATCAACAGATTTGTTTTGTCTGGAAAAAGATATGGACCAGAAAACGGCAGCAAAATTACTGGAGGAAGATCGTATGCCAAACTTATATCAATGGCCATTTGCAAATGTCAGTGGTGCAGGAGGAGTTTGTTATGGATCAAACAATATCCGAAAGATTGAAAGATTAAGTGATCTGGACATTCTTCCGATTCTGTTTTTTGATAGCCCAATGAATTCTGATTATTATACCCCACATAGAACAACACTTGGAAAGGCAACGATAAGAGAATTATTAGATACCTTAAATGGGAAAAAAGAATTTCCCTATGAGATATTACAGGAATATAACCCACTTACTTACAAAAGAAGTATATTTTAGAAAGGAAATTAATTACGATGAAAAATGATGTAAACGGACAGATGGATCTTTTAGACCTTCTTGGAATTGAAAAAGAAGTAGAACAGAAACCAGAGAAAGAAACAGAAACAAAGAATACCAAAGAAACAAAAAAAACTGAAAATGTTTCAAATACTTCTAAAGTATCCGAAAAGAAAACAGAAACAAAAAAATATAAATGCCCTATCGTAGTTTATGGTGGTCCTTACAGTTATACAATCAACGAGGAAAACAAGGAGATGTCATCAACAGAGGTTAAAAAACATGTAATTAAGACATTTCCAGAACTAAAAGGGATTGTTACTGTCAAAATGCAAGAAGATAATAGCTGCATTTTGCAGGTAGAATACAAAGAAACAAAGTTACCCGAGATCAAAGATCAGGGAATCTTTACTGTTAAACTTGGAAAAGAGTATGTGATCAGTAATGAAGGAGTGGAAGAAGCTGTCATAGCATGGAATAAGAAATTTCCTCAGTATGTCGGATGTAATTACCATTACGTTAATAATAATGATCATGTTTTGATTCCATTTTACAAATCTGATTCCAAACAGGTGCTGCGTGCTTATAAGCTACCAGTTCTGATCGGATTTCCTGGAATGATGGAACAGATAAAACCAGATAAAGATCAGGAAGATCAGACAATCAGCGGTGCTGAGATCATGGAACGATACAGCAAGACTCATCCGGAATTTAAAGATTGTACATTCAAGTACATTGAACATACAAACACGATTATTCCTTTAAAGGAGAAAGCTGTTTATGTTCCTGATATCTGCATGATTCAGTTGCCGATCACAGTGGCAACAGGTGGATACCACATTCAGTTTTCAGCAGATGATTTTCACGGAAAAGATATTGTAACAATGGAAGAAATCCGAAAAGCATTGGAAGCTACATATCCAGAATACAGTAAAGAACGCACGAGCATGACTTATGATAAACGTCATTTTATTATAGCAATGTTAAAAAGCAGTACAAAAGGTGCAACAATTGTATCAAGTCGGGAAGGTTTTCACAGAGAAGTTAACGAAAATGGAGTTACAGAATACCGGCCATATGGGAAATTTGTTCTTACAGGAAAAAATCAGCTGGATTTTTCTTTAAATTCTGATCAGTTAAAGATCCCAAAAAAACTTTTATCTGATATTATTGATAGATTCCGCATGGATATTCACAGAGAATGTGCTTTGCAGTTATTTATGACAAAAGATGAAAAAGGATATTGGTTATACGAGCCAAGACAGACAGCAACATCTTGCGATGTAACTTTTGAACGAAACAACGTTATGGAAGATGAATATGTTCTTGTTATGGACATTCACAGTCACGGGAAATTACCAACTTTCTTTTCAGCCACGGATAATCGTGACGAAAAAGGAATTCGTCTTTACATGGTCATTGGTAACTTTTCAGAAGAAAATCCACGTTCTTATAATATCATGCTTCGAGCTGGTATGAATGGAGTTTTTCAGGAGCTTTCTGTAGAAGATATTTTTGTATAACTGACAATTTACATATTTAAGAAAGGAGAAACTGTCCGGTCATTGATCGGACAGTTATTTTATATTATGAGAGAAGAAACAAAACAGAAAATTTTTATTATTGGATGCGGTGGTACAGGTTCCAACTACATTAAAGAATTAGCGAGATATTTAGCTACAAACAGAAATTATATGATAAATGCAGATGTGATTTTAATTGATGGAGATACGGTAGAAGAGAAAAATCTTGAACGACAGTCTTTTACTCCGGAAGACCTACTGATGAACAAAGCGGAAGCAATGGCATTAGCAGTCAGCGATATGTATAATCTAACATTTTCTTATGTGCCAGAATATATAGCATCTAAGGAACATATGTTACGTATTATGAGAAATACCTATGAAAGAGAATCTTATGAGGAGGAAGAAACTTTCGTTCCAATCATCATCGGTTGCGTCGATAATCATAATTGCAGAAAAATTTTACATGAAATTTTTGAAGAATATACGGACATCATTTATATTGATGCTGCGAATGAATTTAGTACTGGAGAAGTTGTTGTCGGGATTAAAAATAATCAGGCAGTTATTGCACCGGATCGTGCTTTTTATTTTCCGGAAGTTTTAGAGGACAGTAAAAGTGTATTAGAAATGTCATGTACAGAATTGAATAATGTCAAACCACAGCATTTAGTCACAAATCTGTTCGCTGCAAATATCTGTTTAATACAGACGATTAAAATTTTAAGCGGAGATTGGACCTGTGGAGGAATTTATTCATTTGATGCATTTGGGTGTTCCTGTACAAGAACTGATCCAAATCTAATCAAACAACAACAGAAAGGAAAATTAAAATGAGATTTTTTAACGAATTGGTAAATTATGACTTAAAAAGTAATATTACCTTAAAAACAAGATTATATCAGAAATACATTTTAGAGATTGAATCTTATTTAGGAATTTCACAATATCATCAAAATTTATTTTACAATTCGAATGAAGAAGATACTTTTTATAATGATATGCAAAGGTATATCGTATACCAGGATCTTCTTTTATTAAATGATATTTTAGATAAAAATCAGATGGAACATGTTTTTTTTGCAGTTTATGATGATGACGATAATAATGGTGAATTTGAATCTTTAAAACGCAAATTTTATCAGCAATTAAAAGGAAAATTTCCAGAATTTCAAAAAGAACAAACATTTGATATGAAAATCATAAAAGGTCCTTCTATAGAAGAACTGATTTCTAAGGCTTATATTGGTTTAGGAAGTGCTTCTTTTATAAGAGTAGATGAAGTAAGGTTTTTTCCATCCATGTTTCTATTGATCCGTGAAAATGATGATATCTTATATAAACTTCGTTTTTTACAAAAGATTCAATACCCATTGGATCAAAAAAGAGTTTATCGTATGCTAGATAGAAAGTTTTTCATGGATGTTTTTGGAAGATCTGATCTTCGCATCAATGATGCAGTGTATCATTTCTGTGTACTTTCCATTGATTCCAGAGCAAATCTTTGGAAGTGGATCACACTGACAAAAGAACATGAATATATTGATCAATGCTATATGGATGCATTGTCTGGCAATGGTTTTAGGAGGTAAAAATCGTGAACAATCAGATTTATGAAATGGTTGATTTATATTTTGGAGAGAAGTTTGTATTATACAATGATGCATCTTTCCTTTTAGATGATCATCAGTTCAATTTTTTTGCATTATTTATTCGATACATTGAAGCACTTGGGAAAAGTTTAGGTTTAAATGTAGATCAGGCTCAGAGATTGTTGCAACGTATCAATCAGAAAAATATGCAATATACGAATGATGATCTGGATTTTACAATAGAAGTGTCTGATGTTTATACTGAATTTTCAGATCAGCTTGAGATTCAGTATCTTTCGTTGTTAGATATACAAAGGTATTCTGTTGATATTTCAGGATTCTATCGGGAAGATAATGAAATCAATGAAACTGAACCACCAGAAACGATTGAAGAATTATTTGATCGATTATATGATTTTCCAAAGGATGATAAACAAATAATCCTTAATGCGATTCATCAGGATGAAAATGGTAGATCGTACCAATCTCTTTTGGATAATGCGATGCAAGATGCATATGAGTCAGACTCGTATTTATCATTGCATATCTATATTGATCCAAACTATACAAAATATAGAAAAAGATATGAAAAATGGTTCAAAAATGACTATGTGTATCAAACACTTGATCAATCTGCACCAGAATATGTCCGTAATTTATGGATGACTTCTGCGGTTTTAAAAAATGGAGCGAGATGCGATATCTTTTTGGATGGATATATGGTGGAAAATTTTGAAAAATATATATCAACGATTAATCATCAATACTTTATTGATCAGATAAAAATAAGAAAGAAGTTAAATTTATTGTAAAATGACAGGCTATTCCTTTATGGATGGCCTGTCATTTTTTTGCATTAATTTACTGATAAATAGTGACATGTTATTTTTAAAATGATATAATATATCTTGTCAAATTAGATATAAAAATATACAGATGGCAATACATTTCTAAAAAAAGAAGTGTGATGCCATTTTTTTATGCACTTGAACCATTTGGTTCAGGTGCTTTTTTATACCTATTTGACAGGTAACCATTAAATCATTTTAAGAAAGGAGCAGCAGGATTCTACAATGAATTCTGCTAAAATTAGTTATGAGCATATTAACGATTAACAAAGATGGGACACCAAGTTACAATGAAGTCAATTATGTGCTTCATGAGCTGGAAGATTCCAGAATCAAACGTCACATTCTGTCTGGAATAATCACAGACATGGAAGTATCCGATATTGGAGCAAAAAATACCAATTGTCGTGTTCGTTATAAAAACCAGTCTGTGTTAATCCCAATCTCTGAAATGGGAATTGAGCTGTCAAATAACGATAACGGAGACGAATGGGTGAGAAAAACGCAGATTCTTAGTAAGATGCTTGGAGCAGTTGTTGATTTTATCGTAAGAGGGATTGATCGAGATGATCCAGATGATATCCATATTGTTGCTTCCAGAGCAGATGCATTACGAAAAAAACGATTTGAGTATTTCACGTCAAATGAGCCAATTTTTGACATAGAGAAATATGACAAAGCAGAGGCAAGAGTTATTGCCGTTTCGCAGCAATCTGCACGTTTAGAAATTTGCGGGGTAGAACTTACATTGCCAATGAATGAGTTATTCTGGAGCTGGGTGGCTGATGTAAGAGAACATTTAAGCCCTGGTGATGTTATCCCAGTTAAAATTCTTGATGAAAGTGTTGATGAAGAAGGAAACATCAAGTTAAGAGTCAGTGGAAAAGAAGCAGTAAAAAATACAGCTGCACTTGCATTAAAGAAGATTCATCCCGGTAATAAATGTGTGGGAGTTGTTACACATATCGAAGAAAATCAGCCAGTGTTTATCCGTTTGGAAAATGGAGCAAACGCCATTGCACACAATTCAAGAGTAAATACAGTTGCATATCCTGGGGATATTGTTACACTTGCAATTAATGACATTAATGAAGAAAAGCAAACAGCTGTCGGTGTTATCACAAATGTCATTAAACAGAATAAGGAATTCTAAACAAGGCAGGAAAGGAGAAGGCAGATCTAATTTAATAAGATCTGCCGACTTTGTTTATGGGAAAAGTAAAAAAATTTTTCAGTGATATAAATAAATCAAAGTTTAAATCTTTGTATGTCAAAAATTTTCTGTTTGCAGTTTCCATTTTAATTGTTGTATTATTTGCAGCAATTACATTCAATGATATATGGTTAAATATCATTGGGATCTTTGTTTTATTCGGGTTCAGCTATCTTACATTTAATGTACGAGCTATAGAGCAGAATAAGCTATATGAAGAAATAACAGGAGTTATCACAGGGTACAAAGAAAAAGCAAAGGCAGATGTACTCACACCAAGATTGATATCCGAAGAATGCAGTTTCATTGTAGAGACAGATAATGAAAAAACATACGAGATTTTATTGCCACGATTAGAATTAAAGACAAGAGGAATTCTTCTTCAAGAGGGTGGTCCAAAATACTGGATTGGGAAACAGATCACATTCTACTATAGAGATGATCCTTCTAAACCATTTCATTATGATATTAACGAAAGAAAGGCGGGATCTAAAGATGGGAAAGAAAATCCTGAAATTTAGTTTAGACATTATCATTATTGCATGTCTGGTGGCAGCTGGATACTTTGGATTAAAAATTTTTGAACGATTTCAGGAAGATCAACAGTTAAATAGTTCGTATGAATCTATTAGAAAGGATACAAAAACAGGAAAACATATTAACTGGAACAAACTGAAAAAGATAAATTCCGATATTGTTGCTTGGATTTATGTAAAAGGAACAAACATTGATTATCCAGTGGTTCAAGGGAAAACGAATCAATCTTATCTTCATACAAACTTTAAAAAGCAATACACATATGGTGGATGCATCTTCCTTGACAGCAAAGATAATAAACAATTCGCCTTAAATGACAATAATGTGTTTTATGGACACCATATGAGAAATGGAAGTATGTTTGCGGATCTGGTTAAGTTCCGAGAAGAGAAGTTTGCAAGGAAGCATACGATTGAATTATATACACCAGATAAAACATATCATCTGAAAGCATTCTCTGCCTATGCTAAAACGGCAGACACGTCAATTCCAATTACATTTAAAAATCAAGAGGAAAAAAATGCTTATATAACTAAGCTTAAGAATAGAAATGGTGTATCATCAATCATAAAAAATATTCCGAAGAAAGATGAACCGATTTATACATTTGCGACATGTAGTTACGAAGGACATGACTACCGAACCTATGTCCATGCAGTCGAAAAATAAGTTGTTCTGTATGCTTGCTGATATTAGAAATTTATGTTATTATTATATTGTATTTTTATTAGATTCCTCATCCTTAACAGGATAAATAGGACTTTTTTTAGAAATATAAAAATTTAATAGAACATTTCATTGCGAAAGGCATAAAAATATACAGACATATTAATGTCTGTTTTTTTTGTGCCTTTTTTACTATCCAGAAAGGAGGAAATAATATTATGGATGGACACAAACCAATTCCAATCCATGATCTACGAAAAGCAAATGCCTTAGAAAATAAGGATCAGTGGCTAAAGTGGAGAAAAGAAGGAATTGGAGGCAGCGATAGTGCAGCAGCAAGAGGAAAGGGCAAATTTAAATCGACATTGGAGTTGTTTTGGGAAAAAACGTCCAGCTTTCAAAGGGAGCCAAAAAATTGGGAAACATTATTATGTGGTCAATTATTGGAACCTTATGCACGGAGAATGTTTTCTTTCAAAACAGGCTTAAGAGTTATCGAATTACCATACATGTATCAGCATCCGGACCACCCATTTATGCTGGCTGATCTTGATGGATTAGTCATGATGCCGGATGGCAGCATGGCTATTTTAGAATGTAAGGTAATTAATGCTTTTACTAAAAAGTATTATGGAACGAAAGAAAATCCTAAACTACCATACCAATATGAAGCCCAAGTCAGGCATTATATGTGTGTTATGGATATCGATGTTGCATATGTGATCGCCATCTACGGTAACACGCGGAACGATGTCATTATTCGAAAGGTTACAAGAGATATAAAATATGAAAAGATCATGATCGAAGAACTGGAAGAATTTTGGCAGCATGTTCAAAACAACGAAGAACCGGGTATGTTTGAGGATAAAGATCCAAACCTGCTTATTAAAGCATTAGAGGAAAAGAAATATGTAGATGGAACGATTGAATTACCTTATGATCCATTTAAAAGTCTGTTAGAACAATATGACATGCTAATGGAGGAAAAAGAGGTAAAAAAACAAGAACTGAGCAAAATAGATCAGTCTTTAGATCGGATTAAAGCATATTTCATTAATTCCTTAAAGGGAGCAGATGATACCCGTTATGATCGAGGAGTTATTGTTCATGATGATGAAAAAATCATATTGAATTATGAACAAAAAGAACCCAAGGTTACATTTAATGTAGAATCTTCGCAAAGATTGGCAGAAATGTATCCGGATATTTATCAAAAATTTTGCACTGTACAAAAACAGTCTCCAAGATTTTCTCTGAAAAAGGAAAATTTAAAGAAAGGAGAACGTTACAATCATAAGTATATTTAGATGTAACGAAAAAATTATGCAAGAAGTACATTGTAGTTTTTACAAGAAAATCAATGAATTAGATGATGGTACATATTCCATCGCAAGATATCATGCGATATCTGAGGTACCAAAATTGGCACTTTGGAAACAGGATATATTCACGGTTTTAGGAAGAGATCTTCCAAGACAAAAGAACCGAGAGATTATTTTTTATGGAGAATGGAAAGAAAATATCTATAAAAAAAGAAAATCCCTGCAGTTTCATGCGGAAAGATTTAAAGTCTTGCTTCCAGAAACCAAAGAAGCCATTCAGGAAGTTTTGGCAGATGAAGTTCCTGGAATCGGGAAAAAGACAGCAAAAGCTATTGTGGATGCCTTTGGAACGGATACTTTTCACGTTTTAAAAGAACCTCCTAAACATGAAACGATTCCAAGAATAAAACTTATGGCTGTGCGAAACTTTATCAAAGCTGAGGAAAGAAAAGAAAGATTATGTTATTTGATGGGTACTTATGACCTAAAAAAAGGTCAGGCCAGAAAAGTTCTTAAAGCATTCGGAGAAGATGCTACAGAAATGCTAGATGCAAATATTTATAATCTATACAAAGCTGGAATTTCATTAGCAGATATAGAAATGAATCACGAGCCATCCGAAGAAGAGAAAAATGATACGATCAGAATCCGGTGCGGGATTTATTCCGCGATTACAAGATTATGTAAAAATAAAGGACATACTTTTATTTATGAAAATGATCTGATTAATGAAACTTATTATGTAATGCATAAAAGTGTCCCAAAAGCAACAATCATGTTTGCATTGGATTATTTTAAAAGTCAGTTGGTCGATGAATCTATCGTTTATGAAGATGGAAAATTCTTTTTACAAGAATATTATGATGCAGAAATGCTACTTAATAAGATGATTCGAGAAAGATTAGGAGAAAAAATCTTATCTGAGGATGAAAGAGCCAAGATGATTGAAGAGATCAATGATCTGGCAAGAGAAGAAAAAATCCTGTTAGCTTCGCAGCAGCAAGAAGCAGTTATCAAATCTCAGATTTATAACTTATCTATTCTAACCGGAGGACCAGGAACAGGAAAAACAACTATAGTTAGAACAATAATAGAACTATATGAAGGAAAAAATAAAAAGGTAATATTAGCAGCACCAACAGGAAGAGCAGCAAAGAAAATGACAGAGGCAACAGAAAAGGAAGCATCAACATTACACAGATTGTTAGGAATAGGTAAATTGGATGATGAAGGAATTTATAGTAAACACAGTGATTATGAAGGAGCACCAATAGATGCAGATGTAATAGTGGTAGATGAGCTTTCAATGGTGGATATGTTTTTAATGAATTATTTATTAAAATGTATTTATTTAGGAACAAAACTAGTATTAGTAGGAGATACAGATCAATTAGCATCAGTTGGACCAGGAAGTGTATTAAAAGATTTAATAAATTCAGAAGTAATAAAAACAGTAAAATTAGACAAAATATTTAGACAAGCTGCTCAAAGCAAAATAATATTAAATGCACATAGGGTAAATAATGGAGAACCATTTATAAGCAAAAATGACGAAGAGATAAAAGAAACAAGAGAAGATTTTTTCTTTATAAAGCAAAATTCAACAGAGAAAGTTTTACAAGAAGTAATAACTCTATCAACAGGAAGATTAGAAAAATTTGGTAATTATGATTTCTTTAAAAATATACAAGTATTAACCCCAACAAAAAAGGGACCATTAGGAACGAGAGAATTAAACAAGGCTTTACAAAGTGTATTAAATCCCAATATAGAAGAATTGCCTGAAAAAACAAGTGGGGGAGCAATTTTTAGAGTTGGAGATAGAATAATGCAAATAAAAAACAACTATGACATAACATGGGAAAAGCAAAATAATAAAAAAGAAGAATACAATATTGGAGGTTATCAAATACCTCAAAAACCTGAAATTGGAACAGGTGTATTTAATGGAGAAATGGGAACAATACTAGAAATAGATGAAAAAGAAAAAGTAGTAAAAATACAATTTGATGATGAAAAAATAGCCTGGTATGGTTTTACCGAACTTGAACAGATAGAACACAGTTATGCAATAACAATACACAAAGCTCAACGGAAGTGAATTTGATGTTGTAATAATGTTAGCACCTCAATCAGCTCCAATGTTACTTACAAGGAATTTATTATATACAGGAATTACAAGAGCAAAAAAATTACTTATCGTAATTGGAAGTGAAAGAGTTATAGATTATATGATTCAAAATGTAGATAGTAAAAAAAGAAATACTGGATTAGAATTTAAAATGAAAAAGTTAAAAATGGAATAAAAGTCTAATTTTGTCGAAATTTTCTTATTGACAAGTTACATAAAAAAGCATATAATGAATATACTAATATTAACTAACTTATATAAGTTAGAAAAAGCGGTTTTAACTCCACCAAATAAGAAACGGAGAATGAAAAAGTTAGGGGAATTAGTTTTTATCTAATTCCTCTTTTTTATAATAATTATTAATTCAAATCAAGAAAAGAGTGAATAAAATTTTAAAAATTCAAGAAAAAATTTTAAATCTAATTTATCCCCAAACGTGCGGAATATGTGGAAAAATAAACGAAAACTCATTATGTAAAAAATGTGAAATAAAATTAAATAAACAAGCTGAAAATAGAATAATAAAAGAAGGAACTGAAATAGAAGACAAATATTTTAATGAATTAATGTACATATTTAGATATGAAGGGCAAATCAGAAAATTAATAATAGACTATAAATTTAATGACAAAGCATATTTATATAAAATGTTTGTAAATTTTTTGTTAAAAAACAAAAAAATATTTGAAAATATAAAAAATTATGATACAATTATACCAGTTCCAATTAGTAAAAAAAGAAAAAATGAAAGAGGCTATAATCAAAGTTTACTTATATCAAGAAATATAGCAGAAAAAACAAATTTGGAATTAATGAATAATTGCTTGATAAAAACCAAGAATATAATAGAACAAAGCAAATTAAACAAAGAAGATAGATTACAAAATATACAAGGAGTTTATGATTTAAAAAATAAAAAATTACTAGAAAATAGAAAAATATTATTAATTGACGATATATATACAACAGGAAGTACCGCAAATGAATGTAGCAAAACATTAAGAGCAGCAAATCCTGATAAAGTAGGAATATTAGTATTAGCAAAAGATTAAGAAATTATATACGGAGGGAAAAATGGAAGATTTAGTTGAAAGTATATTAGATTATGTTAGATCAGATTATACAGATTATGCCATCATGCTAAATGGAGAATGGGGTGTAGGAAAAACACACTTTTGGAATAATAAAATAAAAAAGAAAATCGAAACAATGCAATTAAATGGCAAAAGATACACAACTATCTATATGTCATTATACGGAATATCTAATTTAGAGGATATTAGTAAAAAAATATTTAGACTTTGACAAAAAAACAGTATTATCTAAACCAGAATTAATTTACAAAAATTTAAATTTAGAGTATAAAAATAACGAGTTTTACTCAAATATGAAAACTGTATTTTCAATTCATAATTTATTGTTTAAGGGTAGCTTTGTACCTAATGTTTTACCTGAGCTATTAGGATATGACTATATGCCGTTAACTAATGGTAGTGTTGAATTAAATGGATCAGTTAGCTTTTTAAAAGGCGGAATAAATTATTCTGATCAAATTACTACTGTAAGTAATACTTATGCAGAAGAAATAAAGACACAACAATATGGAGAAGGGCTTGATGGATTACTAAGATGTAAAAGTGATTTCTTAAAGGGAATAGTAAATGGGATAGATTATGAAGAATTTGATCCTGAGAAGGATAATCTTATATT
>ERZ827186.1525-NODE-1525-length-18736-cov-3.426797_pt1 | contig 18736 bp, 13 predicted proteins | sample MGYA00519918_ERZ827186 | MGnify/ENA primary metagenome ERZ827186 (study PRJEB31778, sample SAMEA3449275) | human gut metagenome | biome: human gut; feature: human-associated habitat; material: faeces | place: United Kingdom | collected 2010/2012 ...
GCTCGATCCGCTTGCCGCGCGGGAGCTGCTGGACGCGGTAAGTAGAATAAACAAGGAACTGGGCGTTGCGGTGCTTATAACCGAGCACAGGCTGGAGCAGGTGCTGCCTGCGGCGGACAAGGTTGCCGTTATGGAGCGCGGGCGGATAATAAGCCAAGGCAGGCCGGAGGAGACGGTGCGCAACCTTTGCCGGAGCGGGGAGGGGGACAGACTGTTTTTCGGCATGAGTGCGCCGGTAAGGATATTCGCCGCGCTTGGGCAGGAGGAGCTGCCGCTTACCGTGCGGGACGCACGGCTGGGCCTGAAACGAATATTGGGCGAAAAAAAAGCGCAGCCGCTGAGTATAGACGCGCCGAAAATCAGCGCGGAGCCCATACTGAGTGCGAAGGAGCTTTGGTTCCGCTATGATGCAAAGGGCGCGGATGTGCTGCGCGGGGCGGATATATCGCTTTGCGAAGGGGAACTTATGTGCCTGCTGGGCGGCAACGGCGCGGGCAAAAGCACGTTGCTTTCGGTGCTGTGCGGGCTAAACAAAGCCTACCGCGGTAAGGTGAAACTGGATAAGGGCAAAAAGCTATGCATGCTGCCGCAGAACGCGCGCACGCTGTTCACGGCGGATACTGTGCTGGGGGAGCTTATGGATGCTTCCGACGGGGACGAGGCGCGCGCAAAGGCAATGGCGGAGCGGCTTGAGCTGAGCGGGCTTTATGATTCACACCCGTATGACCTTTCCGGCGGGGAGACGCAGCGCCTTGCCATAGGCAAGCTGCTGCTGAGGGACGCGAACGTGCTGCTGCTGGACGAGCCTACAAAGGGGCTTGACGCATATGCAAAGCTTCAGCTTGCAAATATGCTCAAAGGCCTTTGCAAGGAGGGCGCAGCTATATTGGCCGTTACGCACGACGTGGACTTCGCCGCGCAGTATGCGGACGAGTGCGCAATGATGTTCGACGGGGGCATAATATCGCGCGGGGAGCCGCATGAGTTCTTCGGCGGGAACAGATTTTATACAACCGACGCCAACCGCATAGCGGGGGACGTTGCGCCGGGCTGCATAACAAGCGGGGAGGTTGCTTCGCAATGCAAAAAACTGCTGCAATGAAGCGCGCCGGTGCTGTGATGGGCGTTACGATAGCGGTGCTGTGCGTGCTGCTTGTCGCGTTTTCGTATTATCATGCCACAAGGGCAACAATAAGCCCGTACGGGGAGCTGAGCCTTTGGGACACGATAGTAATGAATTCGGACATAATAATGGGGCTGGTGTTCCTTGCTGCGTGCAGCGTGCCGTTCTTTCTTAAATTTGAGCGCAGGAAGCCGCGAGCGCGGGAAATGGTGCCGCTGGCGGTCATGGCGGCGCTTGGCGTTGTGGGGCGGACGGTGTTTCAGCTTATACCGCTGCCCAATTTCAAGCCCGTGTCGGCAATTGTTATAATCACAGCCGTTGCGTTCGGGCCGGAGGCGGGCTTTATGACGGGCGCACTCACGGCGTTCGTTTCCAATTTTATATTCGGGCAGGGGCCGTGGACGCCATGGCAGATGTTCTGCTGGGGCATGATAGGCTTTGTTGCTGGGCGGCTGCAAAAATCGGGCTTCTTTGAGCGCGAAAAGCCGCGGCGGCATTTTGCTTCGCCCATGTGGGACAGAATATGCCCCGCGAACACATCGCGCGGGGATATGCTGCACTATGCGCGCGGCATAAGCGACCGCGCATCGTTCCGCCTGTGCATGTTCGGGCTGCTTTCGGGCTTCGGCTACGGGTGGGTTATGAACCTTTATTACATAATAGGCTACATAAACCCAATAACCTGGCAAAGCGTTGCCGCGGCGTATGTTTCAAGCTTTTTCTTCGACCTGAGCCACGGCGTATGCACGTTCCTTGTGCTTTGGGCGCTCGGCACGCCATGGATAAAAAAGCTGAACCGCGTAAAGGTAAAATTTGGGCTGGAGGTTACGGCATAGGCGTCCGCAGCTCGCGGCCGGTGTTTATTATAACTATTGCAGCGGCCGCGAACGTTATTATGATGCACTCCTGTCAACTGATGGTATTGTATATTCATACAAATAATATATAATATATAAATAGAATAAAACGATTATAGACAAACACGATTCAAAATATAAATTGGTCATTTTCTGTTGCATATTCTATAATATTTTCTGTCAGGACATAATGATTTTACTGTTTTGACATGAACTATTATTTTTTATAGGGAGATATCACGAAAATGAAAAAGGTAAACTGGATCGTGGTCATAGCCGGTGCGCTGGTAGGTCTTGCCGCCGTGCTGCTCACCGCGCTCGGCAACCCCGCCAACATGGGCTTCTGCATAGCCTGCTTCCTCAGGGACATAGCCGGAGCATGCAGCCTGCACGGCGCGGCGAAGGTGCAGTATGTGCGCCCCGAAATAATCGGCCTTGTGCTGGGTTCCTTCATAATGGCGCTTGTTAAGGGCGAGTTCCGCGCAAAGGGCGGCAGCTCCCCGGCTACCCGCTTCGTGCTGGGCGCGTTTGTAATGATAGGCGCGCTTGCGTTCCTCGGCTGCCCGCTGCGTATGGTCATCCGTATCGGCGGCGGCGACTGGAACGCCCTTGTCGGTCTTGTGGGCTTCATCGTGGGCATTCTCGTGGGTGTTGTGTTCCTCAAGAAGGGCTTCACGCTCGGCCGCAGCTATAAGCAGACGCTCGCCGAAGGCGCCGCCTTCCCGGTCGTTTATGTGCTGCTGTTCGTCCTCTGGCTCGCCGCTCCGGCGATCTTCAAGTTCTCCGAAAAAGGTCCCGGCAGCATGCATGCCGCGTGGGGTCTCGCGCTCGTCGCGGGTCTCGTCGTCGGCGCGCTCTGCCAGCGCAGCCGTATGTGCATGGTCGGCGGCATCCGCAACGCCGTCATGTTCAAGGACTTCGGCCTTGTCGCCGGCTTCGTGACGATCATTCTCACGGTGCTCGTCGGCAATCTCATTCTCGGCAAGTTCAACCCCGGCTTCACCGGCCAGCCCGTTGCGCACAACGACGGTCTCTGGAACTTCCTCGGCACCGCCCTCATGGGCTGGGGCTGCGTCCTGCTCGGCGGCTGCCCGCTGCGTCAGCTCATTCTCGCCGGCCAGGGCGAGAGCGACAGTGCCGTCACCGTTCTCGGCATGATGTGCGGCGCGGCGTTCTGCCACAACCTGAAGCTCGCCTCCTCTGCCGACGGCCCGACCGGCAACGGCAAGATCGCGGTGATCGTCGGCTTCGTCGTGGTGCTCGTGGTCTCCCTGCTCTTCACGAAGAAGGCGGAGGAATAAGCCCATGAAAACCGTTGATGCGAGAGGCTTTGCCTGCCCCCAGCCGGTCATCATGGCGCAGAAGGCCATCAAGGCGGACGCTCCCGGCGAGCTGCAGGTGCTTGTCGATAACAAGTGCGCCGTCGAAAACGTCACGCGCTTCGGCGAAAGCCAGGGCTATACCGTGACCGCAGCCGATAACGGCGACGACGAATTCACCGTTACGCTGCGCAAATAACCTTACCCCCTTCACGGCTCTCCCGCGTTCATGGCGGGAGGGCCGTTTTATCTGCCAAATCAGCCCATTTGCCGCCAAATCTTGACCAATGCGGCAAAGTCTGATAGAATAGCAAAGATTCCTCGTGAGTGATAAGGAGGCTATACCATGCCCCGAGATTATCCGGAATACGAAGACGAGTCCCCGGAGGAGACCTACCGTGATCCACTCAAGCCGTTTCTGATCGCGCTCGTTGTGCTCCTTCTCCTGTTTGCCGCTATCATCGTATTGCTTTACATGCGTCTGCAGACCGCGAACACCCGCGCCGAAACGCTCTCACAGGAGCTGACGGCCGTGCAGGTGCAGCTTGACGATCTGCGCGCGCAGCGGGCCGCCGAGACGCCGACGCCCACGCCGACCGAAGCGCCCACACCCACCCCGGAGCCGACGCCGGAGCCCACCGCTACGCCGGAGCCCACGCCGGAACCGACGCCCACGCCCGCCCCGCTCCTGCGCGACACGATCACCGCCGAGATGCTCGGCTACGTCTACCGTCCGGCGGATGAGTTCTGGTATGACGAGGCAAAGACCGCCGCCGTCATCCCGTACATGCTTGCCGTTCACTACGGCCCCGGCATGGACTGGGGTGAGAACATGGCGCTCAACATGGGCGACACGGTGGAGATCCTCGCCAAGCAGAACGGCTGGGTGCTCCTGCGCCCCGCCGACGGCCGCTACGGCTGGGCCGCCGGTGAGCTGCTGCGCGAAACGACCGACGCCCCCGCGGCGACGGCAACGCCCGCCGCGCCGGTCAACCCCGCCGATCCGGCCGTGCCGGTCGCTCCCGCGACGGCGGCTCCGGCGGCTGCCCCGACGCCGGATTATACCGAGGTCTCCAATCCCGATCTCCAATAAGGACATACGAAAAATCCTCTCTCTGCGCTGTGCAGAGAGAGGATCTTCTTTTATGACGGGCAGCGCCGCGAAAGGCGGCGGGGCTGCTCTTATTCTTTGCTGTCCGGCACGATCACCGTGGCAAAATAGCTGATCTTCTCCGGCAGGCCGGTCATCGTCTCGAACACCTGCTGCGTGGGCAGGCCGCAGTCGGCGACCATGGCGGAATCCTCCGCCAGACCGTGCCGCGAGAGCGCCGCGGCGGTCTCGCCGATGGCTTTGCCGGACTTCATCAGCACCTTGGTGCCGGGCTGGGCAAGCGCGGCATCGAGATCGGACGCTCCGGCGGGATAGATGTGCAGCGGCAGCTCCATCTCCGTGAGACTCCGGCCGAGCGCCGCGGCCACGGCGGAAAAGCTCGCAACGCCGGGGACCATGCGCGTATCGTATCCGCGGCGGCGCAGCTCGTCGAGCACATAATACGCCGTGGCGTAGATGGACACATCGCCGAGATTCACCATGGCGACGTCCCGTCCGGCGTCGAGCTCCGGCGCGATGGCGTCCGCGGCATGCGCGTACCCCGCGGCGCGGACGGCGGCGTCGCGCGACATGGCAAACGAGAGCGGCAGAACGGTCTTTCCGCCGAGCTCTGCCGCGCCCTGCGCGATGGAAAGCGCGAGCATCTCGCCCGAAGCGGTCTGCGGCGCGGCGATCACGGGGCAGGCCTCCAGCACGGCGCACGCCTCGCGCGTCATCCACATGGGATCGCCGGGGCCGACGCCCACGGCGTAAAACATCCCTTTATTTCCTTTCACAGCGTCCATCCTTCCGTTTTCGCGTCGAGTACCGCGAGCCCCGCGGTCTTCGCGCGCGCGAGAAGCGGCGCGTTCGGCGTCCGGGCAGCATCTCCGGCGAGGAGGATCCTTCCGCAGCGGCGCATCGTTTCAAACGCTTTTTCGTATACGGCATCGTCCGGCGCGGCGAACGCCGGCACGGAGACCGTTTCCGCGGCGAGCAGCCGCGCGAGCCGGTAGTCCACATCGTTTTCGTACAGCACGCCGGTCGCAAACGGGACGTTCTCGCGCTGGAGCTTCCGGTACACGGATATGCCCGTCCCCGCGCCCGCGAGAACGAACACCTCCGGCGTGTCGCCGACAGGTTTCTTGAGTTCGATGCTGCCGAAGAGCGGATCGAAGTATCCGTCCTCGATGTCGTACAGCCTGCGGATGGCCTGCTCTTCGAACACCTCGCCGGGCGCGCCGAAGCCGAACTGCGTGTCGCCCTTCACGGTGAGGATGCGGTCGGCCACCTTCTCCGCGAGATCGATCTCGTGGAGCGACATGATGACCGTAATGTTCTTTTTGCGCGCCATGCGCGTGAGGATGGTGAGCAGGTCGAGCTTGTGGCGCACATCGAGGAACGACGTCGGCTCATCGAGCAGTATCATCTCCGGCTGCTGGGCGATGGCGCGCGCGAGCAGCACGCGCTGGCGCTGGCCGTCGCTGATGGCGTTGAAGTCGCGCTCGGCAAGCTCGAGCGCGTGGACGGTCTCCATCGCTTCGTCCACGATGCGCTGGTCTTCGCCGCGGAGCACGCCGAGCCGTCCGGTGTACGGGTACCGGCCGGTGGCCACAACGTCGCGGCAGGTCGTGAGCTCGACCTTGATGCGCTCGGTGAGGATCACGGCGAGCTTTTTGGAGAGCTCGCGATAGGTGATCGTCTGCATATCCCGTCCCTCGAGAAAGATCTTCCCCCGGATCGGTTCCAGGTCACGCGCGATGGTCTTGAGCAGCGTGGATTTGCCCGCGCCGTTCGGGCCGATGAGCGCGATGATCTCGCCCTTCTGTACTTTGACGGAGATATCGCGGATGACCGGCACCTTATGGTAGCCGATCGTGAGATCGTCGATCACAAAATAGGGCGTATCCGTCATTTTCGTCCTCCCTTCCGGCGCAGCATCATGTAGATAACGACCGGCGCGCCGAAAATGGACGTGACGGTGCTGATGTTCAGCTCCGTCGGCGCGAAGGCCGTGCGCGCGATGAGATCGCACAGCATACAGAATACGCCGCCGCCCAAGAATGTGGCCGGTATGACCACGAGCGGCTTGGATGTGTTCAGACAGTGCCGGATGAGGAACGGCACGGCGATGCCGACAAACGAGATCGGTCCGGCAAACGCCGTCACCGTGGCGGAGAGGATGCTCGAGAGCACGATCAGCGCCGTGCGGAACGCCTTGATGTTCACGCCCATGCTCTGGGCATACGCCTCGCCGAGCTGGTACGCGCCGATGGGCTTGGCCATGAGAAACGTAGCGCCGCCGGTGATGCCGACGACCGTGGCCGCCACGCCGACGTTGCTCCAGTTCATGCCGGAGAAGCTGCCCTTGGACCAGTTGTGCAGGTTCACGATATCGGAATCCGCCGCGAACGTCACGGTAAAGTCCGTGATGGCGGTGCAGATGTAGCCGATCATGATGCCCGCGACGAGCAGCGTGGACATGCTCGGGATGCGCCGCGAGAAGAGCAGGATGAATCCGACCGAGAGCAGCGAGCCGACGAACGCCGCAAGGATCAGCGTATACGACGACACGACGCCGAAGATCTGGATGAAATAGATCATCGCGAACGCGACGACCATTTTCGCGCCGCTCGAAATGCCGAGAACGAACGGTCCGGCGATCGGGTTTTCAAAGAACGTCTGCAGCAGAAAGCCCGCGAGCGAGAGCGCTCCGCCGAGGATCGCCGCCATGAGGATGCGCGGCAGGCGGATCTTCCAGATGATATTCACCTCCGTGGGATTGCCGGTCTTGGTGAACAGGATCTCCACGATCCGCTCGAGCGGGATGGGGATGTTGCCGATGTTGATGTTCAGCACCGTGATGAGGCAGAAGGCGGCAATGAGCACGAAGAACACAAGCGCATACCGGGCGCGCCGCCGTGCCTGATGCACGAGATACGCCCCGGCTTGCGCCGGGGCGGTATTTGTATTGACGGTTTTTTCTGTCATAGTTTTCAGGAAACGCGGGTCAGGAACGTCATGTCGCTCTCCGCACCGCCGGTGAGAGCGAGATGGATGTCCCGGATCATTTCGCCGACAATGTCCGTGGCCTGATAGAACGATTTGCCCGTGCACCAGACGTTGCCCTCCTGCACGGCCTTGAAGTCGGCAAACAGGGCGTCCTTGGCGAGCAGCTCATTGATGCTCGAGATGGGCGCGTCGATGGAAGCGTTGTAGATGAGCACATCGGCGTCCACGGCGGTGCCGTAGAACGTCTCCATGGTAACGGAAACGGAGGTGTTCGTCTGGTCGGTCACGAAGTTTTCAAAGGCATAGCGGCCGCCCGCGAGCTCGATCATCTTGGGAATATAGTCGGTGGGCTTGCGGATGACGATGGAGCCGTCGGAGTTCACGAAGAAAAATGCGACGGTCTTGCCGGTGTTCTCAAAGCCCTCGAGCTGCGTGATGATGGCGGCCTGCTGGTCAAAAAACTCCGCGGCCTCGGCATCCTTGCCGACAAGGGCGGCATAGAGCTTGATCCATTCGGTACGGCCGAGCGGGTGCTGCTCATAGCTGGAGCGGTCCACCAGCACGGGGATGCCGAGATCCTCGATCATCTCCTTGACCTTGGGCGTGTGGTAGATCATCGTGGACTCGATCGCCAGATCGCACTCCTCGTCGATCAGGCGCTCATAGTCGGGCTCGCTGTACTTGCCGGCGAACTCGATATCGCCGCGCTGCATCGCCTCAACGGCCGCGTCGATGTACCAGCCGGACTCGCGCGTGCCGGTGAGCCGGATGTGGTCGAGCGCGTCCACGGCGGCGAAGAGCGACATGGCGGAGGTAGCCGCAAGATAAATCTTGTCCAGCGGCTGCTGCAGCACCGTGACGGAGCTGTCCATCTTCGCCGGTACCGCCGCGCCCTCCGGCACGACGAGGAAGTCGCCGCCGTTGTCAATGCGGATGAGCGTGTATCCGCCCTCATAACGGAAAAGGCGGAATACCGTGGCGTACTTGAGCGGTGACTCTTCGGTGAAGGTCAGCCCTTCGATGACCGGCGCGTCAGCCGGAGCCGCGGCGGGGTCTTCCGCCGCAGGGACTTCGGCCGCGGCAGCCGTCGGAGCGGCGGTCGCCCCGGCGGCTGCGGGAGTTGTGCTCCCGCAGCCGGACATGACGGTCAAAAGCAGCGTCAGCGCCAGAAGAAGCGCCGAAATTCTCTTTGTCGTGTGTTTCATGCATTAACCCTCCCGGGAGGTAATTTCGCGGATCATGCGCTCGGCGGTCGTCTCGTCGCCGAAGAGGATGCCGTAGAGCCGCAGCCAGTCGGCCTGCGCGAGAGCGTCGGCCTCGTCGACGGAGCGGTCGATGAGCATCGGGATGTTGAGCACGGCGAAGCGGTCAGCCAGATCGTACAGACGGTCGCGATACTCCACCGCCGTCAGGCTCTCCGCGTCAGCGGGGGCGGTCTGCTTGCGCTCGGTGAGCGTTTCCCCGCTCAGCGGCAGGAGCTTGCCGGACGTGATCGCGAGATCGGTCTTGCTCTGCACGAGCTTCTTGTACTCGGGCTTATCCCAGCTGCCGCCGTACAGCACGCTGCCGTCGGCAAGACCCTTGCTGAGGATCTCGTTCTCGCTCGTCTCCGCGCCGAACACCTTGACAAGGTTCAGCGCTTCAAAGATCTCAAAGGTATCGACGGGCGTTTCGTCCATCAGATAGATGCTCTTCGCCGGCAGCGTCACGATGATGAGCTGCTTTTCAAGGCCCGCGGGGAGCTCCGTTCCTTCCGGAACGAACAGATAGCGCAGGACGTTCTGCTTATAGAGCCCGGCGACGTAGTCGGCCTTGATCTGCGCGTTGTCGGCAGTCTCTTCCTCGACGACGGCTTCTTCCGTGCCGTCGGACGCGGCGGCGCTGTCCGCCTTGGCGATCTCGGCCTTCGCCTCGTCGGTGTCGAGCACCGTGTCGCTTATGACGTCGATCTCCGCGAGGACGATGTTGCCCTCATAGCGGAAGAGCTTGAGATACTGCGCGTGCTCGAGCTTGATCTCCTCCTGGAACGTGAGACCCATAATCTCGGGCGCCTCGGTGCTGAGCGTTTTGCCGTCGGTGTTGTCCTTCTGGTTGTTCGCGTTCGTCTTGAGCTGCACGAAGATGATGTACTCGATCTCGTGCGCGGAGGACATCTTGGTGGTCATGCCGAGAACGCGGTTGTTCTTGTTGAGCTCCACGGGGATCGTGAAGGTGCTGCCGTCGTTGGAGTAATAGGTGTTGCCGGAGGCCTTCACATAGGAGTACTGCGGCGGGTTGCCGCTGCTGCTCACGAAGCGGATGGTGGCGTACGCCTGGCCGTTCTTCACCGTGACCTTGTCGCACACGATGCGCGCGCGGCCGGAGCCGCCGGAGAAGGAGAAGCTGTCGGGCGCGTAGACGCCGTCCTTGAGCGTCGTGCTGTTATCCACGCGGGAGGTGGAGCCGCTGGTGTCGGTTTCGTGATCGGATTCGTTGTCCGGATTGGTGGGGTTCGGGGTAGGCGTCGGCGTCGGGGTCGGCGTGGGTGTCGGAGTGACAGGGTCGGCCGCGTCGCCGATCTTCTTGAGCGAATCGGAGCGGAACGTCACCGTGCGGTCGTACCAGATGTTGTTTTTCAGGCTGTGCGAGGAGATGATGAGGGGCTTATCGAGCTCAGACACGGGGATGGTGTAGGTGTACTTGCCGTTTTCGTCCACGGCGAAGGGCGCCCAGTTGTCCTTGTCCTTCTCGGCCTCGTCGCCCGTGCCGGGGTAGAGGTAATCGTAGCCGGTGCCGCTGAGCGTCAGCGTGGCCATGATCGCGCCGTTCACAACGTTGAGCTTCGTGTCGATGATCTTGAACATCGCCGCGTCGCACTCGGCCGTGGCGGAATACTTGCCGTCCTCGGCGGTGCGCTTGAGATTTTCGATGTCCAGCGTGATGCTGCGGTCGTACCACTTGTCGTTCTTCTGGCTGTGAGAGGTGACGGCCAGCGGGTTCGTCAGCTTATCCACCGTGATGGTGTAGGTGTGCCAGTTGTCGCGCGTCTCGCCGTCGATCGTGCCGCTCACGACCTTGGCGGGAACCCACTCGCTCCGGTCAACGGCGTCGGCCTGCGTGCCGGTGCCGGGGTAGAGATAATCGTAGCTGGTGCCGTTGAGCGTGAGCGTCAGCTGATACTTGCCGTCCTTCGCCGTGATGACGACGCGGCGCACCTTGAACATCGCAGCGCCGGTCTCGGCGGTGGTGGTGTAGGTGGTGCCATCCTTGATGACCGAGCTCGGATCGCTCGGATCGACCGGATCGACGGGGTCGGAACCGCCGCTCAGGCGCGGCAGGAAGCGCGGCAGCAGGAGCTGATCCTGCTTCGTGCTCCACGCGCCGCTCTTGCTGCAGCTCACAAACGGGATGGTTTCCGCAAGGGCGCTCTTCGGCAGCGTGACGGAGAACACGCGGTAGCTGTAGGGATCGTCCGCATTGAGGATGCCGGCGGAGACCGCGTTGGCCTCGCGCGTCGCCTCGTCGTCGCTCACGGAGCCGAAGTACAGTTTGCTGTAGCCGCTGGTGCGGGTGACATACCGGATGGTGATCGTATCGCCGGACACGGTCAGCGTCGCGCCCGCGTCGACGGGGATGACGCCGTTTTTCGTGTAGGCGTAGCCGAAGAGGTCGTACACGCCGTCCGCGAAGGCGGAGGCGTCAAACGTGCCGTTGAAGTTCGGGACGTTCAGGAAGTAGGACTGTGAGGTATCCCACGAGTTATCGGAGAAACCGACCGTCGCGGGCGTGTAGGAGCCCTGTCGCTCGGCGTTCACGGTGTAAACGAACGTCGTGGTGCCGTCGGGGTTCTGCGTGCCGGTGACATAGGAGGACTTGTCCTTATCGTTGCGGTCGCCCAGATACAGCTTGTCCGGCGTCTTGGAGGAATTGTTGCCGGCTGCCTTGCCGGTGATGGTGCAGGTGATGGTCGTGCCCTTGAGCACCGCGGAGGAAGAGGAGATCTTGAAGCTCTGCTCCACCCGGCTGCCGCCGGCGAGCAGACGGATACCGGCATCGTCCAGCCGCGTCTCGGTATCGTCCGTCAGACGGGGCAGGTAGTCGGTGAGAACCAGATAATCCTGCTTCTCCAGCCAGCCGTTCGTATCCTGATACCACAGCGGCGAATGGCGCACGAAGGGGATCCTGTCACCGAGCGCGCTCTTCGGGAGCGTGATATAGAACACCTTGTAGTTCATGCCGATGGGCTCATAATCGGCGTTGCCGATCGCATTCGCCTCGCGGGTGGCCATCGGGTCGGTCACAAGGCCCATGTAGATCTTGTCGGTATCGCTCGCGCGGGTGACCCACTTGATCGTGACGGTGTCGCCGGAAACGGTCAGCGTGGACTGCGTGTCCACGGGGAAGCCGCGGTTGTCGACCTTGTCGAGATAGGGGTAGGCGTTGCCGTAGAGATCGTACACGCCGTCGGTGTAATAGCTCGGGTCAAACGCGCGGCCAAAGCTCGGGATATTCAGGAAGAAATCCTGGTTCTCGTCCCAGCTGCTGTCGGCAAAGCCGATGACAACGGGGATGGAGGTCCCCTGCTTGTCCGCGGAGACGCCGAACGAGAAGGTCGTCTGCAGACCGTTCACGCTGCCGGAAACGGCGGAGGACTTGTCCTTGTCATCGCGGCTGCCGAGATAGAGCTTCACCGCGGGCTTTCCGGCGTGGACGCCGGTCATTTCGCCGGTGATGGTGCAGTAGATCGTATCGCCGATGAGCGCGGCGGTGGAGGAGCTGATCTTGAAGCTCGACTCGTTGAAGCCGCCGGCGGCGACCATCTTCATTTCGGCATCGGAGATCTCCGTGCCGGTGTCGCAGTCTCCGTCCGCAGGGATGGAGATCACGAGATCTTTGGTGGTATACCAGCCGCCGTCCGGCTTGCCGAGGGCGATGGGCATGGGCGTGCCGCGGTAGGACGCGGGCAGCTCAAACTCGAACACCCAGCCGCCGCCGCTGCGCGCCGTGCCCTGCACATAGGGGGACTTGAACGCATCGTCCTTGGAGCCGAAGTACAGCTTGTCGAACGAGGTGTTGGCGGTCTCAAAGCGGATGAGCAGCTTCTCGCCCGCGACGACCATGCCGGTCTTCGCGGCGGTGAGCATCTTGAATTCCGCGTTGTCCTCGGCCTTCAGAACCTTGATGCCGGCTTCCTTCAGATTGTCGGGCAGCTTCGGGATCGCGGGCGCGGCCTCCGGCTTCTTATCCGGGTCCTCGCCCGAGCCGGTGCCTTCGGGGATATTGGCGGGGACGATGAGCTCAAGCTCGCTGGAGTTATAGGGGCTTCTCGCGGTGAGATCACTCTTGAGGATGCAGACCGGTACGCGCGTGCCGGCAGCGCTCTCGGGGAGCGTGAAGTGGTAGGTCTGCGTGCTCGTTCCGGCCACACCGGCCACGACGCCGAACGCGCCGCCCGCGTCAAGCTGCGCGACGAGATCCGTGCGCGTGCCGAAGTACAGATAGGAATAGGTGAAAGCGCCGCTCGCCGCGGGGTTCACCTGCACCGTGACATAGAGCTTGTCGCCGACCACGACGGCGGTGGCCGTCTCGATCTTGAACATGGGGTAGACCTTATCGGCGCCCTGCTTGGCGACGAACATCTTGCCGCTCATGTCCTTCTCGTCCATCGGCGCGGCGGGATAGCTCACCGCCGTGGGAACTGCCGGTTCCGGCGTGGCGGTCGGCTCTGCCGTCGGCGTGGCGGTCGGCTCCTCCGTTGCGGGAGTCTCGGTCGTTTCGGCCGTCGGCGTCGGCGCGGCTGTGGGAGTTGTCTCCGTTCCGGCCGTGGTCTCCGCCGCGGGGGTGGCCGCAGGAGCCGCAGTCGCTTCCGCCGTCGCCGCGGGAGAGGTCTCCGCGGTCGGCGTCACGGCGCCTGCGCTGCCGGTGTCGTCCGCGGCGAGCGCCGGGACAACATTCCCCAGCGCCAGACAGACCACGAGCAGCAACACAACGATCCTGGACATTGTTTTGTGCATATTGATGCCCTCCTAAATGATCTCATGGGAAAATCTCACAAAAATTCAGACGCTCCTCCCGGAAAAACAAAATCAGAGCAGCCCAAAGGCTGCTCTGACGGTATTTTCAGAATAATAGCGTTTTAATCGGAAACATACCGTTCCAGACAAGAATCCGCCGGGAAGCGGTATCCATCCGATGAAATATCCTGACTCCGTTTCTTCGCTCGCCCGCCTTCCCGGTTTCCCAGTGGCATAACGGGGTCGCTCCTCGTTACAGTTGCCGTTACAGTCCGTGATTCTCACACGGTTCCTTCATTCGGATGTTTCTATTCAATTTTACGGGAGATTCATCCATGTATAGCAAATATAGCATAAACATGATAGCTTTGCAATATATGTTCCCGCAGAATTCCCGAAAAAACGACCTGGGGAAAGGCGCTCAGTCCCTCCGGTCGAGGATGCGGTACACGAGCTCCATGTCCAGCCCTTCGCGCACGACCTGCGCGAGCTTGTCGTACTGCTCCTCGCGGTAGGCCACGGGGTCGAAAGCGCCGAGAATAGAGGGGCTCAGCCCCTTTTTGCGGCAGAGCGCGCCGAGCACGGCGTCGGCGACGCCGGGGGCGTCGAAAATGCCGTGGATGTAGCTGCCGTACACGTTCCCGCCGCCGGTGACGACGCCGCGCACTTCGCGGCTGCGTCCCATATGGATTTCATATCCTTCGTACGAAAGACCGTTCAGGCAGGCGAGCTCTCCCGTCACGCCGGAGAACGTTCCGCGCGTCTGCGTCTGTACCTTTTCGCCCCGAAAAACGGTGTCCATATCGAGAAGGCCCATGCCCGCGATGTCCGTGATGCCCGCGGCTTCGACCTGCTCGGGGTCGGAAACGCTCCGGCCGAGCATCTGGTATCCGCCGCAGATGCCGAAAACGAGCGTCCCCCCGTCCGCGGCCTTCAGGATCGCCGCCTCCAGCCCGCTCTCGCGCAGCCATTTGAGATCGGCGATAGTGCTCTTCGTGCCGGGGAGGACGATCATGTCGGGCGCTCCGAGCTCCGCGGCGCGCTCAATGTAGCGCACGGACACGTTTTCGTACCGCTCAAACGGGCTCACGTCCGTAAAGTTCGAGATGCGCGGCAGACGAACGACGGCAATGTCGATCGCGCGGCGCTCGCTGCCGCGGTCAAAGCGCGTGGAGAGGCTGTCCTCGTCGTCGATATCGAGATGGACATACGGCACGACGCCCGCCACCGGCACGCCGCACAGCTCCTCGAGCGTTTTGAGTCCCGGCTCCAGGATCTTCTTATCTCCGCGGAATTTGTTGACGATGGTGCCGCGGATGCGCGCTCGCTCGTCCGGCTCGAGCAGCGCCACGGTGCCGTAGAGCTGCGCAAACACGCCGCCGCGGTCAATGTCGCCGACGAGGAGCACCGGCGCGTCCACGAGCTTCGCAAGGCCCATGTTCACGATGTCCTCCTGCTTGAGATTGATCTCCGCAGGGCTTCCCGCGCCCTCGATGACGATGATATCGTTCTCCGCGGCGAGCGAGTTATACGCTTCCATCACCGCGGGGATATACTCGCGCTTGCGGCGGTAATACTCCATCGCGTGCATGTTGCCCTGCACGACGCCGTTGACGATCACCTGACTGCCGACGTCGGTCGTCGGCTTGAGAAGAATGGGGTTCATGCGCACGTCCGGCGCGATGCCCGCGGCCTCCGCCTGCACGACCTGCGCGCGCCCCATCTCGCCGCCCGCGGCGGTGATGAAGGAGTTGAGCGCCATGTTCTGGCTTTTGAACGGCGCGACTCTGTAGCCGTCCTGCCGGAAAATGCGGCACAGTCCGGTGCAGAGGATGCTCTTGCCCGCGTTGGACATCGTGCCCTGGATCATAATATTTTTCGCCATGGTCAGACCTCCCGTACGGCGCGGATGAGCGCCTCGTTTTCCTCGCGCGTGCGCACGGCGATGCGGTACCAGCCGGGGCAGAGCCCCGCGTAATTTTCGCAGTTTCGTATGAGGATCCCCTGTTCCCGCAGCGCGGCGTCCAGTCCGGGCGCGGCGCGGAACAGAAGATAATTCGCGTCCGAGGGTATCACGCGAAAGCCGAGCGCGGCAAGCTGTTCCGCGAGCCACGCGCGCTCCGCGCGCACGAGCGCGCGGGTCTTATCAAGAAATCCCGTCTCCCCCAGCGCCGCGACGCCCGCCGCCTGCGCAAGCGTGGAGACGTTCCACGGCGGCACGGTCTCGGACATATCGTGCAGCAGCGATGCGTCCGCGCAGAGACCGTAGCCGAGCCGGACGCCCGCCATGCCGTAGCTTTTCGTGAACGCCTTGAGGATAAAAAGCCGCGGGCAGCGCGTGAGGAACGGCTTCAGGCTCTCGCCGCCGTCCGTCAGATCAAGAAAGCACTCGTCCGCGAAAAGGTACGTTCCGAGCTTTTCGCAGAGCGCGAGAATTTCTTTAAGCAGCGCGCCATCGGCCAGCCGTCCGGTGGGGTTATTCGGGTTGCAGAGGAAAAACACCTCCGGCCTCGTCTCCCGCAGAAAATCCAGAATGCCGCCGTCCGGCGCAAAATCGTTCTTCTCCGAGAGCGTATAGCGCGCCACGGCGCAGCCCGTGCGCGCGAGCGCGAGCGAATATTCCGCAAACGTCGGCGCGAGCTCGGCGGCGCGCTGCGGCCGGACGGCGTCGGCAAAGGCGTATATGAGCTCCGCCGCGCCGCTGCCGCAGAGGATGTATTCCTCCGGCACGCCCTCCGCCGCGGCGATGGCGGCGCGCAGCGCGCGGCAGTAGGGGTCGGGGTAGCGGTGCCCCTCGGGCAGCGCTCGGGTGATGGCCGCGAGCACGCTATCCGGCGTGCCGAAGGGGTTCGTATTGGCGGAAAAGTCCAGCCGGACGTTTCCGGCGTAAATGTCCCCGCCGTGGGGGTTTTTCGTATCGTACAGCATTTACATCACCAGAAGGAAACGGACCGCGCCGAACAAAACGAGCGAGAGCGCCGCCGTCGCGTAGAGCAGCCGCCCCGCGCGGGGAATGTCCTCGTATTCGATCTCGCGCAGCGCGTCGCCGATGTACGGCTTTTTGTGGAGCTCGCCGTGGTAATACGCATCGCCCGCGAGACGCACGCCGAGCAGACCCGCGCACACGGACTCCGTCTGCGCGGAGTTGGGGCTGGCATGGTTCCGGCGGTCGCGCCGCCAGATCCGCCAGCCGTTTTTCGCGTCCATACCGAGCAGCGCGCCCGCCGCGATGGCCAGCAGCATGCACGGCAGCCAGTGCCAGTGCAGATACAAAGCCGCATACAAACAGGCGCAGGCGCCCGCGACATACTGACCGGCCGCGCCGATGTTGAACAGGCCCGTTTTGTTGGCAAAGCCCACCGAAAGGCCCGTCAGAATGATGGGCGTGGCTGCGTACAGCACCTGCCCCAGGTTTTTCATGTCGGAAAGGCCGCCCGTCAGAATGGCCAGCAGGCCCCAGAAGGCATTGGCCGGGTCTGCCACCAGCAGCACCACAAAGCCCACCACAAGGCCGCACAAAATTGCCAGAAGCGAGGCCATAAAGCTGGAAAAACCCGCTTTTGTATAGAGATTTCGCCAGCGCGCCGATATTTTTTTCATTGCACTGCCCTCCTCCCGGAACCGGCCATATAAAGCCCAAGCTCCTGCACGGTGACTGTTTTCGGGTCAAGATCGGCCACGATCCGGCCCTCATAGATAACGAGGATACGGTCTGAAAGCTGCATCACCTCGTCCAGCTCCAGGCTCACGAGAAGGATGGCCTTGCCCGCGTCCCGCTCCTCCACCAGCTTGCCGTGGATGTACTCGATGGCGCCTACGTCCAGTCCGCGCGTGGGCTGGACGGCGATGAGCGCGTCCGGGTCGCGGTCGATCTCCCGCGCGACGATGGCCTTCTGCTGGTTGCCGCCGGACATGCTGCGCGTGATGGTGCGCGCGCCCTGGCCCGAGCGGATATCAAATTTGCCGATGAGCTTGTCTGCGTATTCGTAGATGGCGTCGTACTTCAAAAAGCCGCGGCTGCAAAACTCCGGCTCAAAATAGCTTTGCAGCACCAGATTGTAAGCAAGGTTATAATCCAGCACAAGGCCATGGCGGTGGCGGTCCTCGGGAATATGCCCCAGACCGCCCGCGTTGCGCCTGCGGATGGGCGCGTGGGTGATATCCTGTCCGTTCAGCGTCACAGTGCCCTCCTCCGGCTCCACAAGGCCTGTCAGCGCGTAAACAAGCTCTGTCTGCCCGTTTCCGTCGATGCCCGCGATGCACACGATTTCGCCCCGGCGCACGTCAAAATCCACATGGTCCACCACATTTTTGCTGCCTCCGTGTCCCTTTACGCAAACCCCCCGGGCCGACAGCACGACCTCTCCCGGCTGCGCAGGCGTTTTTTCCACATTCAGGTTCACCTTGCGGCCCACCATCATCTCACTCATCTCCTCCTTGGTGGTGGAGGCGACGTCCACGGTGCCGATGTACCGCCCCTTGCGCAGGACGGTGCAGCGGTCGGCCACCGCTTTGATCTCATTGAGCTTATGCGTGATGAACAGGATGCTCTTCCCCTCGCTGACAAGCTCCTTCATGATCTTCATCAGTTCGTCGATCTCCTGCGGCGTCAGCACCGCTGTGGGCTCGTCGAAAATAAGGATCTCGTTTTCACGGTACAGCATCTTCAGGATCTCCACACGCTGCTGCATGCCCACCGTAATATCGGAGATACAGGCGTCCGGGTCCACCCGCAGGCCGTACCGCTCCGAGAGGGCCGTTACCTTTTCCCGGGCCTTGTCCATTTTCAAAAAGCCCCGGCTCGTGGTCTCCACGCCCAGTATGATGTTTTCCAGCACAGTGAAGTTGTGCACCAGCTTGAAGTGCTGATGCACCATGCCGATGCCCAAACGGTTCGCGTCGTTTGGGTCCTTGATCTGGACCTCCTGCCCGTTTTTCCGGATAACGCCCTTTTCCGGCTGGTACATGCCGAACAGCACGCTCATCAGCGTGGATTTGCCCGCGCCGTTTTCCCCCAGCAGAGCGTGGATCTCGCCCTTTTTCAGCTGCAGCGTTACGTCGTCGTTTGCGATGATACCCGGGAACTCTTTGGTGATGTTGCACATCTCGATGATATACTCGTCCATACAGTCACTCCTATGCTGTTTTTTCCTGCCAAGGACATGCCTTTTGATATTTGCATATATCGGATCATACTAGGACGCCGCCGAAAGACGGCTATAATAAAAACTGCGCTCGGCACAGTTTGCGCGGTTCAATATTTTTAAGCCCATGCCCGCCGGCACAGGGGCGTGTGCAGCGCACACGCCCAGCCGCGACAGCGGCGGGGTTAAGGTTATTAT